>Ga0123355_10000030_pt1 | contig 143751 bp, 168 predicted proteins | sample TergutEmb28metaG_3_FD_89872 | JGI IMG/M metagenome (GOLD analysis project Ga0123355, IMG submission 89872) | Embiratermes neotenicus P1 segment gut microbial communities from Petit-Saut dam, French Guiana - Emb289 P1 | ecosystem: Host-associated > Arthropoda: Insects > Digestive system > Gut ...
ACCAGTTGGTTATATACTTAAACTCATTTACTTATAAACGTACTGGGCTTATGCCCCAGTGTCGTTCAATTAACGACTACTTAGATTGTAGCATAAACGGGATAGAATGTCAAGGAGGGGGTGGTTAAATAAAATCGCCCCAGACGAACTGGAGCGATTTTGTTGCTTAATACCTAGGAATTATTCCTTTGGTCGTGCGATTGAGACCTTGATCTCGCGTCCGTCGAGGGTTTGACCGTCGAGGCGATCGACAGCGACTTGGTTATTAGCAGCGTCTTCGAATTCTACGAATCCGAAACCACGGCTGCGACCAGTGTCACGATCGGTGATTACGCGAGCAGATTTGACCTCACCAACAGACTCAAAGAAAGCTTTGAGGCTGTCATCTGTAGTAGCATAGGCTAGTGAGCCTATGAAAAGATTTTGTGGTTGCATATACTTCTCATATTTTTTAACATCAGATCGACCAGATATGTGTTACGCAATATTTGATGCTTTCCACTTGAATCTTCTGAACGAGGTGATTATATCATGGCGGTGGCAAAAATGATAGTGGGATTTTAATGAAAATGGGGGTTTACAAAATATTTTGGGCGAGATAGAATAAGCGTAAGCTGGTACGCTTCACTGGGGTTCCAAGGCGAACTCTAGAAGTGTGGAAACTTTAAAATAAACAGGATTAAAACAAAACAAAGCGTTTTCTGCCCCATAGGGTGGGTGCGTAGCAGCAAAAGTGAGTCTTTAGGGACTCACTTTTATTTGGATAGCAGAGCGGATATTGCGAAGAGAAGGTGCTAGTGGTAAACTGGAGTAAATTGTAATTAAACAGGTCTAGGAGGAGAGATGAAACAGAAGGTCAAAAAATACGTAGAGGATCACTGGTGGGCGTTTGGGCTGCAGGCAGTAATAGGGATAATTTTCGGGTTGGTGGCGTTGTTTTTGCCGCAACCTACGGTGTTTGAATATGGTGCAGATCATGCAGCGGAGCAGTTGCCGGTTCTGGCGACAGTGGTAGCGGGTGCGTTGGTGCTTCTCGGTGTGATTGAGATATTTAGGACGCTGATTAGTGTCAAAACGCAGAAGGACTGGGGGCTGAGTTTGTTGATCGCTGTGGTGTCGGTAGGTGTCGGTGTAGCGGCGTATGTGGGGCGTGATTCGGGTTATGCGATGTTGTCGTTTATTATTGGGTCGTTTTTGGTGTTGAAGGGTGTGTTTGATTTGATCGTAGGATTTGCAGTACATGATGACTCTACAGATCGAATTATCTGGGCGGCGAGTGGTATTGCAGGGGCGGTGCTAGGCGTGGCGATTGTGAATTATCCAAATACTGGGGCGAATCAGTTTATCGCGGTGTTTGGTGCTTATATGTTGATATTTGGTGTTGCGAATTTGATCTATGCAGCGCACTCGCGGGCGATCTGGAATGAGCTGAAAGAAGAAAAGATGAGTAGGAAAGAGGCTGCTAAGAGGATAAAAACGAAGAGGGCGGCAAAGAAAGCTAGTAAAAAGTAGCGGCGGCGATGTTTAAGAGTTACGTACAGAAAAAGCTAGAGGAGTATGTGCGGCGGTATTTTGCGGCGCATCCGAATGTGAAACTGATCGGGGTGGCGGGAAGTGTCGGGAAGACGAGTACAAAGGCGGCGATCGCGGAGATTCTGACGGAAGGGTTTCGGGTGAGGATGGAATTGAAGAATTATAATACTGAGATCAGCGCGCCGATGGCGATTCTGGGGATTGATATGCCCGAGAAGGTGAGGAGTTTCTGGGCGTGGCGGAAGGTGTTTAAGATTGCGAAACAAAGGATCGCGACGCCGGATGATGTGGATATTATCGTGCAGGAGCTGGGGACGGATAGGGTGGGAGATATGGCGAATTTTATGAGATATCTGAAGCTAGATGTGGCGATCGTGACTGGGGTAACAGCAGAGCATATGGAGCAGTTCGTGACTCTGGAAAATGTGGCGAAAGAAGAACTGATGGCGGCGAATATGGCGGAGATAGCGTTTATTAATCGGGATGACGTGGACGGTGAGGCTTTTGCGGGGCTTTTGACGAATCAGAATATTGTGACGTATGGAAATAATGATCCGGCGCAGTATAGTTTTATGGTCGAGGATTTTGATTTTGAAAAGGGATATACAGGGGTATTCAAGACGGTAGAGCTGGGGGATATTCCTGCGACGGTACGAGTGTTTGGTGAGCATAGCCTCAGGCCAGTGCTAGCTGCGGTGGCTGTGGGGTGCAAGATGGGGATGAGTCGGGAGCAGATCCAAAATGGGTTACTCAGGACGAGGCCAGTGGCAGGAAGGATGAATGTCCTGAAGGGGCTGGCGGGGTCGATGATTATTGACGATACGTATAATTCGAGTCCAGCGGCGATGAGTGCGGCGCTGAAAACGCTTTATGAAGTGAGTGCGCCAAGCAGGATTGCGGTGATTGGTGATATGAACGAGATGGGGGCAGAGTCGGCGGCGGAGCATGAAAAGATCGGGAAGATGTGTGATCCTGCGCTGCTCTCGTGGGTAATTACTGTGGGGGCGGAGGCGGAGAAGTATCTGGCGCCAGCGGCGCAGACGCGCGGATGTCAAGTGAGGAGCTTTAAGGATGCGGTTAGTGCTGTGCCGTTTATCATGGGGGTGCTGGAGCGAGAATATGGTGCGGCGGTGCTTTTCAAGGGTTCGCAAGGGGGGATTTACCTGGAAGAGATAGTGAAGGATGTGTTGCATTCTTCTAGTGATGTGGTTGATTTGGTGAGGCAGTCGCCTGCGTGGATGCAGGAGAAGCGAGAGTTTTTTGCTAAAGTGCAGGAGAGTGATGAGTAGATAAAGGTAAAGGGTTCGGAGTGTGAAAAAAGAGCGCATGTAGCGCTCTTTTTGTGAAGCGAATGAGTTTAGGTGTTGGGTTTATGAACTATTGACCGAATAATTCGCGCATCGATCTAGAGAGTCTCGTCCAAAGATTATCATCGTTGATACGAATGACTTCTATTGAAGGATCGATTAAATGGGCGAACTCTGGGTAGAACTCAGCAACTTGGGTGCGAACTTGCGTATCTGTCATGTGATGCATACTCATTACCGTTATGCGGTGCGTAGCAGTGGTAGGCTGCTCGTCTAGCTGCACTTCGTTGTTTCCAGAAAATGTGAAAATTAATACAAGTACAAATACTACTGCGAAGAAAGCTCCCGTTCCTATAGTCCGTCTTCTCATTCTATTACCTCCATGGCAGCTCCCTATGGGCTGCAATTTTTATTTTTGCGCCCACATAAGAGTAGGCATATATATCGACAGAAAACTATCAACATATACACCTACTCTTGGCTGTAAAGCCAGTTGGATATATAAACTCATTTACTTGTGAATGTACTGGGCTTATGCCCTATATGTCATACTTCTAAATGACCACTTAGATTGTAGCATAAACAGAATAGAATGTCAAGGGGGTGGGTGGTGGTGAGAGGTGATGAGATGAGGTATAATTGGGCGAAGAAAGAAAGTGAGACGATATGAAGCGATACAACCCGAGTGAAATTGAACCTAAGTGGCAGGCGAAATGGGAAGATGGTAGGTATGAGGCGAAAGACTTTAGCGAAAAGGCGAAGTATGTGATGCTCACGGAGTTTCCATATCCGAGTGGAGATGGGTTGCATCTGGGGCATACGCGGGAATACACACTGGGAGATGTGATCGCGCGGTATCGGCGAGCGAAGGGCGAGAATGTGCTGTATCCGATGGGGTTTGATGCTTTTGGGTTGCCGACAGAGAATTATGCGATCAAAAATGGAATTACGCCGCAGGAGGCGACGGCGCGGAATGTCGAGACGTTTACGAAGCAGATGAAGTCGCTGGGGTATTCGATTGATTGGGGGAGGAGTTTTTCGACGACGGATCCTGATTATTATAAGTGGACGCAATGGTTGTTTTTGCAGTTTTATAAGGCGGGTCTGGCGTATCAGGATGAGATTGCGATTAATTGGTGTCCGGCGTGTAAGACGGGACTAGCGAACGAGGAGGTGATCGGGGGGCTGCACGAGAGGTGTGAGAAACCAGTTGAGAAAAAGACACTGAAGCAGTGGATGATGAGAATTACGGATTATGCGGATCGGCTGATCGATGGGCTGAGGACGGTGGATTATCCGAGTAGGATTGCGGATCAGCAAGTGAATTGGATCGGGAGGAGTGAGGGGGCGGAGATTGAGTTTAAGGTGGACGATCGGCCTCTGTTTAGATCTGAAGAGAATCCGGTGCGGGAGGATAAGGAATTTACGAAGCGGGATTTCGTGCAAGTGCATGTTTATGATCCGAAGACGAAAAAATATCTGATGGTGAAGTGGAAGAAACAGCCGTGGGTGTCGTGTGTAGGTGGGGGTGTGGATGGTCGGGATGTTGTGGAGGCGGCACGGGAGGAGGTGAAAGAGGAGACGGGGTATGTAGATCTGGAGTTTAAGCGAGTGGTCGGTGAGTATCGGTCGGAATTTTATGCGGCGAATAAGGATGTAAATCGAGATCTGAGTGCTACGGCAGTTTTGTTTGAGCTGAAGAGCGGGAAGCGGGAAGAGATGAGTGAGGAGGAGAAGGCGATTCAGGAGCCGATGTGGATGACGAGGGCGGAGATTGAGAGTTCTGAGGCGGAGATGCCAGCTTATAAAGAGACGATGTGGGTGTTTGGGGAAATGGATAAAGGTGCACGGGAGGAGCGGAAGATCAAGGTGTTTACGACGCGGGCGGATACGATTTTCGGGGCGACTTTTATGGTGCTGGCGCCTGAACATCCGATGGTGGCGGAGTTGGCGACGGATGAGCAGAGGAAAGTGGTTGAAAAGTATGTGAAGACGGCGGGAGCGAAGAGTGAGATCGAGCGGCAGGAGAATAAGGAGAAAACAGGAGTGTTTACGGGGGCGTATGTGATTAATCCTGCGAGTGGTGAGCGGATGGAGATTTGGGTGGCGGATTATGTGTTGATGGGGTATGGCGAGGGGGCGATTATGGCGGTGCCGGGGCATGATGAGCGGGATTTTGAGTTTGCGATGAAGTTTGGACTGCCAGTGAAGCAGGTGGTGATGTCTAGTGGAGTGGATCCTAAGAATCCGCCGAAGGAAGGGCTGGAGATGGTAGAGCGGTCTACGGTTTTTGCGCATTTGAGGGATAAGAAGACGGGGAAGTTTGCGCTACTGGAGTGGCATGAGACACTGGAAGGTGTAGTGACGGCGGTGATGGGAGGGGTTGAGGAGGGAGAGACGGCGGAAGAAGCGGCTTTAAAGGAGTTCGAGGAGGAGGTGGGGATTACGGGAATGAAATTGGTGAAGAAGTGTCTCTGGAAGACTTCAGCGGAGTATTGTGCGTCGCATAAGGGGGTGAATCGGAAGTCAGTGGGGGAGTGGTTGTTGTTTGAGGTGGATGGAGTGGGCGAGCGAGCGCAGGTGGACGAAAAAGAGGAGAGGCAACATACTTTGATTTGGGTGGATGAGGGAAAGGTTTTGGAAACTTTGACACCTGATGATCAGAAATTGGGATGGAAGTTGTTGATGGAGGATGGGGTGTTTGCAGGTGTGGGGGAGATGGTGAATTCTGGGAAGTTTAACGGGAAGAGATCGGATGTGGCGGCGGTGGAGATTGTGGAGTGGCTGGAAGAGAAGGGTGTGGCGCGGAGGCGGACGACTTATAAATTGCGGGATTGGATTTTTAGTCGACAGAGGTACTGGGGAGAGCCGATTCCGATCATCCACTGTGATAGGTGTGGTGTGGTGCCTGTGCCTGATAAAGATTTGCCGGTGGTGTTGCCCGAAGTGGAGGATTATGAGCCGACCGATGACGGACATAGTCCGTTGGCGAGTGTGAAGGAGTGGGTGGAGGTGAAGTGTCCGAAGTGTGGGGATGATGCAGAGAGGGAGACGGATACGATGCCGAACTGGGCGGGGTCGAGCTGGTATTGGTTGAGGTATTTCGATGCGCGGAATGATGAAGAATTTGCGGCGCGGGAGAAATTGGACTACTGGGGTGAGGTGGATCTGTATCTGGGAGGAATGGAACATACGACGCTACACTTGCTTTACTCGAGGTTTTGGCATCAGTTTTTGCATGATCAGGGACTAGTGCCGACAGCGGAGCCGTATGCGGCGCGGCGTGGGCAGGGAATCGTGCTGGCGACGGATGGGACGAAAATGTCGAAGTCTAAAGGGAATGTGGTGAATCCGAGTACGGTGATTGATGATGGGTATGGGGCGGATGCATTGAGGACGGCGATCGTTTTTCTCGCGCCGTATGACCAGACGACTCCGTGGAGTCCTGAAGGTGTGGCGGGGACATATCGGTTTATAAATCGGGTGTGGAATTTGGTGCAGGAGTATTTGGAGGCGGAGGTGGTTAGTGAAGGCGCGAAAGATGCGGAGGTGCGGGCGGTGCAGAATCGGGTCGTGAAGAAGGTGAGTGAGGATCTGGAGGGGATGCACTTTAATACGGCAGTGGCGGCGTTGATGGAGGGAGTGAATGAGTTGTTTAAGTTGAAGCTGGAAGGGTTTAGCGAGGTGTGGCAAGGGGTGTTGGAGGATTTAGTGAGGTGTATGGCGCCTTTTGCGCCGCATGTGGCTGCGGAATTGTTTGAGCAACTGGGCGGTGGGTCTGTGGAAGAGGCGGGGTGGCCGACATGGGATGAGAAATATCTAGTGGCGAGTGAGGCGGAGGTGGTGGTGCAGGTGAATGGAAAGTTGCGTGGAAAGGTGGTGGTTGCGGCGGAGGATGCGAAGGATGAGGAAAAAGTGAAGGCGATGGCGCTGGAGCAAGAGAATGTGCAGAAATTTACAGAAGGGAAGAAGGTAGTGAAGGTGATTTACGTGGCGAAGCGGCACTTGGTGAATGTGGTGGTGAAATAGGGTAGACATAGAAAAACCCCGCCTGGTTTAGGCGGGGGTGGTGAAGAGGGTGGTGAATATTTCTTCGGTAATGACTGGGGTTGAAATACTATCTCCGCGGATGTCGTTGAATGTATGGCCGTCTGTATCTCTGAGAATTTGTTCAAGCTGATGGATGTTTCTGAAATTGAAATTGTCGTAGTTGTGGCGGGGATTATTTGCGTTGAAGATATGGCATATTTCGGAAAGTAAGAAGGAGGTTTTGGGAGATTTGAGGCGATTGACTAACTCTGTAATACTGGGTATTTGGCTGAATTCGGAGTGGCTGCAAGTGAACCGAATGTCGGGAGAGTTTTCGCGATAGAATAGTTTTTTAGAGATTGCGCAAGGTGTAAGCCATGCCAGGTCTATACAGAACCATTTGCCAAGATAGCGGATTTCGAGCCAGCTATGTGTGTAGTTTGCGGCGTATCCGCGAACAATGCGAGAAGTCGGATTGTTGAGCGCGATCATGGCGAGAGTGCTAGACGCGTAGCAAAGTCCGACTTGGTTTCGTTTGTCACTTAGCTGCTTGAAGATACTTAAGATAGCGAAAAGCGAAAGTGGCTGGCCGTTGCAATATAGTTTGTCGAATCTCTGGAGGCAATAGTCAAAGCAGAGGATGTCGCGCCAGCGATTTGGGCGAGTGTATATGAGGATAATAAGAGGGATGTACGTCTTGCTTTTAGTAGCTAGCGGAACTAGGACTTTGAGCTGAGCAATGACGATACAGGCGAGTATCATATACGCAAACAGGAGTATTGGGGTATAGTACAGGATAAACATGGAGGACACCACCTTTTTAAAGTACTTGTGAATGGTGCAATTGTATAATATATTTGGTTATTTGTCTAGGGCAAGTGTGACTTACCTCTTGAAAGGCGGGCGGATGAGGTGTATAATGTGGAGCAAATTGACTAATATTGATTAAGTAAGGAGTAATCCGTGCCAGAACCAAAAAAGCAAAGTAGTCCGAGAAAGACAGGCCTGAGGCGTTCGCATCTCAGACTGGATCTTGCTAGGACTGTGAATAAGACTTCTCCAGTGAAAGCGTTTGAGACAAAAAAACAGACGCCAGGACTCGGTGTGAAGTGCGCCAAGAAGACCGAAAAGAAGAGTACGCCTAAAAAGGCGAAGTAAATTAGCAAAATTAAACAGAGACAAACGTTAATGGCATCAAATCGTCATCTAGGAAGAATAGTTGCATTGCAGACGTTGTATGAATATGAATTTCGCAGAAAAGCGAATGACGCAGCGGCTGATGTGAAGGAAATAACGGTAAAAAACATCGAACCCTACAAGGATTCGTTGGGGGACGTGGAGTTCGTGGATCTACTCGTAACAGGAGTATCTGAGAATGAGGAAGACCTCGATGAAAAGATTCAGCCGATTGCGCCAGAGTGGCCGCTAGATCAGATTTCGGCGATTGACAGGAATATCTTGCGACTAGGGGTGTATGAATTGATCTATCTGAAAGAACAGATACCACCAAAAGTGGCGATCAATGAAGCTGTGGAACTAGCAAAAGCGTTTGGATCAGACAACTCGAGTAAGTTTGTAAACGGGGTACTGGGGACGGTTTATAGAGAGTTTGTGGAGGAAAAACCAAGTAATGAAGAAGAACCTAATGAAGAGCCAGGAGGAGACGGGGGCGAAGCAGTCGGCGGCGAAGAAGCCGGGGATGTTGATGAAGCAGTTCCCGCAGATGACGAAGCAGAGTCTAAAGCCTAGTGGTACTGTAGAGAAGAAAGAGCGTCGGATTGATGATTCGATGGTTAGTGATGATGTTGAGGTAGTGAAGCCGCCGACAACAATCGAACAGATTAAGCAGGTATTTCGAAGGAAGCCGGCTATTCAGGAGATCGTGCGAGAACCGACGGCTGGGGGAGTGATTTTTCGTTATTCGGAAGATGGGAAAGATATTGAGATTTTGTTGATACAAGATAGTAAGGATCGCTGGACTATACCGAAAGGGCATATTGAGTCTGGTGAGACTGCAAAGCAGACGGCGATGCGTGAGATCAGTGAAGAGACTGGATTGAAAGAGATGGAGGTCGTGGGATGGCTCGGGAAAATTCATTTCAAATATAGGAGATTAGAAACTCTAGTGTTGATGACGACGCAGGTTTATTTAGTGAAAGCGCTGGGAAATACGGATCAAGTGCGAAAAGAGTCGTGGATGAATGGAATTAAGTGGACGCCTTTTTCTGAGGCGTACGATGTGATTGAGTACGAGGATATTGGGAAATTAATGCTGCTTGCGAAGAAGAGAATTAGGCAGGGGAAGATGTAGATGACACCACAGCAAAAAGAGGCTTATCAGGAGTTTGCGAAGGAGAAGTTGGGGTTTAGGTTTGATGATGTAGAATTGTTGATAACTGCGATGACGCATAGGAGTTATGTGAACGAACATAAAAAGAGCGTGAGTGAACATAATGAGAGACTGGAGTTTCTGGGAGATGCGGTGTTGGAGTTGGTGGCGACGGAATTTTTATATCGAAATTATAGTGAACCAGAGGGAGTTTTGACGAGTTGGCGGAGTGCGTTGGTGCGGACGGAGTCGATTTCGGCGGCGGGTGAAGCGCTGGGGTATTCGCCGCTGGTGCGGATGAGCCGAGGGGAAAAAAATGGGAGTGAGAGGGCGCGACAGGTGATCGTGGCGGATGTGTTTGAGGCGTTGATTGGGGCTGTGTATCTGGAGAGAGGGTATGAGGGGGCGGAGAAGTTTGTAGCTGAGAATATTTTGGTGAAGCTGGACGGAATATTAGAGGAGGAGTCGTGGCGAGATCCGAAGTCGTGGCTGCAGGAGATCGTACAGAGAGAGGATGGAGTGACGCCGAGTTATCAGGTGCTTGGTGAGGATGGTCCAGATCATGATAAAGAGTTTGAGTTGGGGGTATTTGTAGGGGAGAAGATGATCGGGCGAGGGAAGGGGTCGAGTAAGCAGGCAGCACAACAAGAGGCGGCGACGGAGGCGATTGAGGCGTATCGGGAGATGGGGAAAGCTTAGGAGCTACTAGTAACGAGAGTTTATCATTGACATTTTTAAGTAATTGGTATATAATACCAATGGGGAGTTTGCTATTCTACTTAAGTAGCTGGGTGAACGCCTAGTAATTTGAAATGAGAGGTAAGAGGTAGTGGGAAAGGTAAAGGGTACTATCAGCAAGAGGTACTATGAGTCCTTTAAGGGAAGACTCACTAGTATAAGAGAGTTGTACGAACAAGGCTGTGTGACAGACGAAGACTTATTGGACGTCGAAAACAGATTCTATTTCGTAGAGAAGATATACCTGGAGCAAGAAAAGAAAAACGAGACAATCAAGGAAAAATATCCCGATGCCGATCCTGAACAGCGCGCGTTTGATTCTCTGTGTGAGCAAGTTGGAATTACGATGCAAGCATGGGGGGATTATGCAAAGTCTCCAGAGGAACGTGAAAATGCGGAGACGGTAATATGCGGTCTGATTGATGATTTGATGAAGACATGGGATAAGGGGTGTATGTACTATCCTCATCCTAAAAACCCTGAACTGAGATTTCAGCTCGTGAAGGATCTGCGCGACAAGAATAGGCGGAGTCGGGCGAAAAAGCGCAACATAGCTGATATGGACGCAAAAGCTCCGTATCGGGGTGCCGAGGCTCTAATGTCAGACACTAGGCAACGAGTACAAAAGAAAAAACAATAGACCCTACCACATAAAGCCCCGAAAGGGGCTTTTAAAATTTGGATTGACAGAGGTGGAGAGATGAGGTAGAATGTGGTGAGTAGAATTAATTTGGAAAAGGAAAAAACGTAAATGCTAGCAATTCGTTTGCAAAGATTGGGACGAAAAGGTTATCCGATATATCGGCTCGTCGTTCAAGAAGCTAATCGCCACCCTTTGAGCGGGAAGATCGTCGCGCAAGTAGGTAGCTATAACCCACATACAAAAGAGACTGTGCTGGATAAAGAGAACGCACAGAAATATCTCGATAATGGTGCGCAGCCAAGTACGCGCGTAGTGAAGATTTTTAAAGAGCAGGGAATTAAGTTGCCAAAGTGGGTAAAAGAAGCACCACAGTTGAGTGCGAAGGCGAAGAATGCCGAAAAACTAAGGAAGAATCAACCAAAAGAAGAAGTAGTGGAAGTCGCTGAATCTGAGGTGGTTGAAACTCCAGCCGAAGAAGCGTCAGCGGCAAAATAAGGTAATTGAAATCTAGGAAACACACCTCGGTGAGTGAGGTGTGTTTTTGGTAGAAAATAGCATAAGTGTGGTACAATGAGTGGGCGGTATTACAGAATAATTAAGGAGAAAGAAATGTCAAACAACAGTATAGACCAGCAGTTTATAGAATATATCGTCAAAACATTAGTGTCGAACCCCGATAAGGTGGAAGTTCAAAGAGATATTGATGAGAAGGGCGTGCTTCTATCTCTGACAGTTGATCCAGAAGATCTAGGTCGTGTAATCGGACGACGTGGTGTAACAGCACAGAGCCTCAGGACTTTGCTGCGTGCTTTAGGTACGAAGAATGATGCTCGTTATAATTTGAAGATCGTAAATAACGACGGTGGTGCGCCAGCTCCGCGCGATCGTGATGAAGATATAACTGAGGATGTTACAGAAGAGGTCGAAGAGGCTGTGGAAGAGGTAACAGATGAGGCTGTGGAAAACGAAGATTCAGATCTAGCGGAAAAGACTCGAAAAGAGCTTGCGGATCTAGATGATCTTGATATATAATCATAGGCAGTTCAGGGCGCAGCCCGAACATACGCTCTAACTGCGAGAGCTATTACATAAAAATAGTTGAGAGCTTTATATGTCTGAGAAACCACCCGTTGGGGTGGTTTTTTGGTGGGAAGAGTTGAGAGGTTTGAGGAAAATGGAGATAAAAGTGATAGAGAGGGTGTATAATCGAAGTATGAAGTTTTGGATTATTACGCTGTTTCCGGGGATGTTTGAGGGGGTGCTGGGGCAGAGTATGATGTGGAAAGCACAGGAGAAAGGACTGGCGAGTTTTGAGGTTGTGGATCTGAGGGAGTTTGGGCTGGGGCCGAGGAGGCAGGTGGACGACTCGCCGTACGGTGGCGGGGACGGGATGGTTTTGATGGCGGAACCGCTTTTTGGAGCGATTGAGTTTGCGAAAGAGAGGGCTGAGGAGGAAATAAAGGTGGTTTTAATGACACCAAAAGGGAAGAGGTGGGTGCAGAGTTCGGCGCGGGAGTGGACTAAAGGGGGATGTCGGAACTATGTGTTGGTGTGTGGGCATTATGAAGGGTTTGATGAGAGAGTGATGGAGTTAGTGGATTTGGAGGTCTCGGTGGGAGATTATGTTTTAACGGGCGGAGAGCTTCCAGCGATGACAGTGATTGATTCAGTAGTGAGGTTGATTCCGGGGGTTTTAGGTGGAGAGAATTCGGCGGTAGATGAGAGTTTTTCGGATGGAGTAACGTTGGAGTATCCGCAGTATACGCGGCCAGAAGAGTTTCGAGGGATGAAAGTTCCGGAGGTTCTTTTGAGTGGGCATCATGCGGAGATTGCGAAGTGGAGACGAGAAAACTCTGGGAGAGTTGAGTAAAGTTGAGGGGTGTGATGATGGTGGTTTTGCGTGATGTGATATAATGCGGTTATGATTAAGAAGATTTTTTCAACAGAAGCGGCGCCGCCAAGACTAAAAGGGATTAGGATGTTGGGGTGCTTGCTCGTGACAATGATATTGATAGCTGTAGTGGTGCAGGTGATGGCGCTGACGCGAGTGGGAGGTGGAATTGTGGAAATTACGAGCATCGAGACAGAGACGGCGAAAGTATTACTGTCGCCTGTATGGATAGGGGTGGCGGTTTTGGTGCAACTGTTGGCGTTGCCGTTTATCGTGGGGATGAAAGTGAGTCCGTTGATGCGACTGATGAGTATGGCGATGGGCTGGTTGGCGGCGGTGAATTTTCTAGTGTCGGTGTTGGTGTTGAATTTGACGAACAGTAACCCAGTAGTGGTATTTGCGGAGGCGATGGGAGTGCCGCTGAATGGTCTTTTTGTCCTACTTTCAGTGATGATTGCGGTGGCGATGGGTTGGATGACGTGGGGGCGATGGCCTTCGAGAGAGTTGAACTTGGAAGAGGTCAAGAAAGAACAGGAGAAGCTAGCGAAGAAGGATAAATATGCAAGTGTTTTGGCGGAGGCGCGGAAGGAAGCGGGAGTAGAGGAGGTCGCTGAGACAGATAAAGAAAAGGTGATTGAAAAGCCGAAGTCGCGTGTAAAAACGATAAAAAAGAAGAAGACTAGCGCGAAGAAAGCGACAAAGTAAGAATTGCTGGTTGATGTAGGGCAAATACAAGATAAGTATCGTGACTTGATCGAGAAGGCGCGAGAGTATGTGTTGGTGATTGGAGATAGTGATCGCGAACATGGTTGGCGACATATAGAGGATAATGTGTGGTTTTTGACGGAGTTAATGGAGGATGTGGAGGAAGAGTTTGACGCAGAGGTGTGTGTAGTTGCGGTATATTGGCATGATGTCGGGAGGGTGGATGGTGGCATGGAGGGGCATGAGGGGCGGAGTGCGGAGATGTTGACGGAAGAAATGCGACAAAGGGGCTATGATGAAGGGTTTATTTGGCGGTGTGCGGAGGCGATTCGATATCATAAGTGGAATATGGTGCCAAAAACGATCGAAGGGAGGATTTTGAGGGACGCAGATAAGCTAGGGTGGATTGGGACGGGGAGATGGGAGAGTTGCTTGCAGCACGGTCAGAAGTTGAAAAATATCCGTAAGATGCTGCCGAGGCTTAGAGATGAGATTTTATATTTTGATTGCGCACGAAAGATTTACGATCGAGAAATCGTGAAGATCGTGATATTACTGCAGAAATGGGTGTACGTACGCTGAGAAGCAAGTGAAAACTGATGATTAGCGACCAGGGAAGAGGAATTTGAGGTAATCTTTCATCATGCGGGCGCCAGAGATGATAGGGAGATAAGCGGTGAGCTGGCGGTGGACTTCACTCTCGAGGAGGTGGTCGTCACGGATGATTTTGCAGGCGTGACGCATATGAGCGTAGACTGACTCAACTTCGGCGTGATAATCGTGGCCGAGGACTTCGAGGACTGGGGCGGGCTGGAGGTCGGCGACACCACCGTCTGGAGTAGAGATGAGAATCTTGAAGTTGGCGATGTCTTTCATGAAGGAGGTGCCGCAGGCTTCAAGGCCGACGATCGGGACGTTGATGGCTACGTCTGCACCGACGGCGAGAGCGAGGCCGAGCTCTTCGTTGTAATTCTGGATGTAATGGACGCGTTCTTTGAGGACTGGGTCGGCGTCAATGGCGGCGAGAACTTGCTGAAGACGCTGATACATGCGAGTGTCGCCGAGGTGGACACGACCAGCTGCGACGTAGTGAGCGTTGTTTTCTAAAAGAATCTGTTTGAGGGTGTCGAGATTTTCAAATGGTAGCCATGGGCGTTTGTATTCTACGAAGCGGCGTTTGAAGTCAAAGACGATGGCGTCTTCTGGGATTTGGATGGGATTGCCGTATTGGTCTTGGCGGTGAGCGAGGATTTGGTTGAGGTGGCGGCGACCGTTTATTTTGAGTTCGCGGATGTCGGAAGCGGGGATTTTAGCGATATTTTCGATGTAATTTTCGGCTGGGAGGTTGAACTTGTCGATGATTTCTTTATCGCGGAAATAGGTGACAATACTCGGGTGAACCCAGGTGTTGATATCGATGCCATTTGTGACGGCGCGGAATTTTACTTTTTCGCCGTTGATGTCGCGATAATCGGCGACTTTGGCGTGGAGGCGGGATACGCCGTTCTTTGCCTCTGCTAATTCAATGGTGAGAGTAGAGAGTTTGAGTCGGCCGTCGACGAAAAGTCCGCCAATCCAGCGGCGTAGGGCGGGACTAGTGATATTTGGGAAGACGAAGCGATCAAATTGGTCGTAGGAGAATTCTGACTCAGCGGCTTGAACGAGAGTGTGATTGGTGTAGAGAGTGTGCTTGCGGACGTAAACTAGGGCCTCGTAGAGGTTCATGCCGTTTGAACAGAGTTCGTTTAAGCGAGCTACTGCGGCGAAGACGGTGGCGGTTTCGTTGAGCTGGATGATGGCGGGTTTGATACCGAGACGTTTCATAGCCCAGTAACCACCGAAGCCGAGAGAGATCATCTGATAGAGGCGGTGATCGCCGGATCCGTCGCCAGCGTAGAGTTCGCCGAAATTTGGCTCACTCATAGTGAGGAAGCGGGTGGATCCGAGGATTTTTTGGTAGATGTTGAGAATTACGTCTGGTTGGTCTTTGATATGAATCCAAACGTCATCCACGAATTCGTAACCGTGATCTAGAGGTGAGACGTTTTTGAGTTCTTCTGTCTGAGATAGATTAGAGATGACCTGAGTGAGTTCTTGGCGATAGAAAGGGGTGATGAGTACGAGGGGGATGTCGAGTTCCTGAGCGACGCGTCGCGTGTCGGCTGCGAGGACGCCGAGGCCACCGCCACCGCGGATGCCATTTGACTGGTCGTAGACTTCCATAGTGTAATAGATATAGGGTCGCTCAGAGGAGAGTTGACGAGAGAGGTTGCAACGATCGATGGCGGAGTAAAATTCGGTGACGTCTTCGATTAATTGCTCACCGTGGTGATTGTCGTGATCGTGTTTTTCGTTACTATAAAGATTGTGTCCCACCGCTTGTTCCTCGTTTGATGTTTATGGTTACTCTGAGGTAATTGTAACAGGTATAGGTGTTGAGGGCAATAAGTGTGGGCTGGATTGAGATATGAAAAAGGACGCTTATTTAGGCGTCCTGTGTGGTTACGGCAAATGAGCTACTGAGAGAGATATCCAGATAAGATCTCCTACTGGGGTCTCAGATAAGGTATTTATAAATCTATCTAGGTCGTGTGGTTTTTGGCCGTCAAAATAGTGACTTTTTCTAAAGTCATTTTCAACGCGGACTGAGGTGCGGGCTTCTATGAAGTATTCGGGCGGGATTTCGGATAGAATCTCCAAGATCTCTTCGATGCTTTCTTCGCTAATGCGAGACTGTCTGAGTGAAACCGAGTAGTGTGGTGATGGGAGGGTGTTAGAGCGAGAGAATTCGAGATAACGTTCTACATCTGTGTGCTGATATCTGGTGAAGAAGGCTAATGTAATGATAATAGCGGCGAGAGCGGCTATCAAGAAAAGTGGAGCTTGAGATTTTTTTGCGGGAACTTTGTGGTTTTTCATGGGGTGAGACCTCCTGGTATAGTGTAGTTTTCTGCGACGTGGCTTGTGAGTGGAGCTCATTTGGTTGGGAAGGTGCAAACAGTCATTCTGAAGTGGAAGGACTAATCACTAATAATAACATAGCATAAGTACTATGTGATGTCAAGACGACTAGATGACTTGGCGACCTTCGAGGGCGTGAGTGAGGGTGATTTGGTCGGCGTACTCGAGGTCAACGCCGATGGGGATGCCGCGGGCGAGGCGAGTGACTTTTACGTCTAGGTCAGCGTCTTTGAGTTGGCGTTGGAGGAAGATAGCGGTGGATTCGCCTTCGACGGATGCGTTAGTTGCGATGATAACCTCTTTTGCTTTGTCGTCGGTAATGCGCTTGATGAGTTCACGGATTTTGAGTTGGTCGGGACCGATGCCGTCGATGGGTGAAATGACGCCGCCGAGGACGTGGTAGGTGCCTTTGTAGCCGTGGGTGCGCTCGATGGCGAGAACGTCGAGGGGTTCTTCGACGACAAGAATGGTGGACTTGTCACGGGAGGGGTCGGAGTAGAGCGGGGAATGTTCTTGGTCGGAGTTGATGAGGGCGAAGGTGACGGGGCAGGTTTTGATGGAGGAGTGGAAATCGGAGAGAGAGGCGGAGATCTGTTGGGAGATGTGAGGGTCGGATTTGAGCAGGAAATAGGCGTAGCGCTCGGCAGTACGAGCGCCGACGCCAGGGAGGCGGCCGAGAGTGTCGATGACAGACTGAAGGGCTTCGGGGAGCATTGATTATCCTAAGAATTACATCCCGAGGTTGCCGAGGCCACCCATGAGAGGTTTCATTTTTTCTGCGGCGATTTCTTGAGCTTTTGCGTAGCCGTCGCGCATAGCGATTTCTACCCAATGCTCTAACTCTTCGATGTCGTCGAGGTCGACGCGCTCAGGGTCGATCGTGACTTTTTTGATTTTGAGCTCGCCGTTGATCTGGACGACGACAGCGCCGTCGCCTGCTTCGACTTCTACAATTTCTTTAGCGAGTTCTTTTTGCGCTTTGCGCAGTTGATTGATCATTTTTAGTTGGTCGCCCATGCCCATGATGAAAATTCCTCCGTTGGTTTATTCGGGAATTATATCATGGGTGGGGAGGTAAATGAAGAGGCGGTCGGAGTTGTGGGTGTGGCGGGAAGTGATGATGCGGTGGAGTTGATGGGGATTTTGCTCTAGGTATGGGTGGGCGGAGCGGAGAATGATGAGATTTGATGGGATCTCGGCAGGGATCTCGGAGGTGATGGTAACGAAGCGCTGAGAGGCGAGGATCTGATAGAAACGGTACTCTGGAGAGTCGGCCGGGGCGAGGATAATGGAGCCGTCGGTGGTGTATGATTTGACTAGGGAGATGTCGCTGTTGAAGTGGCGGACGACCTGAGGAGTGTAATAGTTGCCGTAGATGAAATGCTCGATACTGGTTGTGACGGCGAGGAAGGCGAAGAAAGCGATAGGGATGAGTCCGCCGATGCGGGCGTAAGGGTTTTCAGGGAAGAGGGAGTACCATTTGTCGAGGATGAGTTTGATACTACTGGCGATGAGAATAGTGAAAGGAAGAAAGAGGATGACGATGCGATCGGGGGCGAGAGAGATGATAAAAATGGCGAAGATTGACCAGATGGTGAGGATGTAGTTTTTGGCGGTGTAGCGTTCTTTGACTGAGTCGGCGAGACCGATGAGGATGAGTGCGAAAGCAGCGAGAGAAATAGCGGGGGTGAGGATAGGATAGTCGAGGGCGTGGTTGAACGAGAAAAGGGTGGCGATGGCGATGCGGATGTTGTCGAAGAAATTGAAATAGGCGAGGTCGGTGTCGACGAGGAGTCGACCGAAAGTATGATAGTCATGAATAGTGGCAATAATGAGTGGGGTGATAGTGATAAGGAAGATGACTGCGCCGGGGATGGATTTGAGCGAGAGGAAAGACTTGACAGTGAAGCGAAGATGGGGATGAATAATAACACCGAGAATGAGGGCGAAAGCGGTATATATCATGAATGGGGTGTAAAGACTGAGACCTAGAGTGAATAGGAATAGAGTGGAGAAGATAATACGAGTGCGGGCGCGGGTATGGTCGATGAGGTGGGCGCCGAGAAGAAGGATGATGATAGGCCAAAATATATACATAATGGCGGGAGTGCCTGATTGGGCGGTAAAAAGGAAGAGGCTAGAAGTGATAGTGATGGCGACGGCGAGGAATACAGTGTTGGGGCGGTACCAGCGACGGAGGAGGGCGACTAGACCGAGGGCGGAGAGGAAGGCGATAATTAAAGAAGGGAGTTTAATGGAGAAGATACTGAGTCCGAAAAGACTGACCGAGGCGTGCTGGAGGAGGTGGTAGGGGGCGTCGATTATGTTTTGCGAGAAAGGGTCAGTGAGGACGCTGTGACTAGTGATCGTGCTGGAGATTTCGGCTTCAGTGAGGCCGCCGGGACTGAAAAGGGCGATGAAAATCAGGGCTAGGGCGAGAGTGATAGCGAGGCCTATATATCCGATCTGGTATCGCCAGCGGTAGATGAGGGATCGTTTGGTTGCGTCGTGTTTTTTCATCGTTATAAAATTGGTGGCACGAATCGACGTGCTGTGATGGTATTTTAACATAAGAAGCTGGTTAAGGGCGACAAGTAGGGGGTATAATGCTAGCAAACATCTGAAGGAGGACGAGATGAAGACGATCGAGCAAATGCAGAGCTATGGGTATGAGCAGGTGAGTTATTTTTATCATGCGGAGACGGGGCTGAAGGCGATAGTGGCGATTCATAACACAGTGCTGGGGCCGGCGCTTGGCGGGAGTCGTTTTTGGAATTATGAGAGCGAGGAGGAGGCGCTGGAGGATGTGTTGAGATTGTCGCGCGGGATGACGTATAAGAATGCGTTGGCGGGGTTGAATCTGGGTGGCGGGAAAGCGGTGATTGTGGGGGATCCTGCGGTGTTGAAGGAAGATCCAGTGAGGCGGGAGGCTTTTTGGCGGGCTTTTGGGAGGTTTATCGAGGGGATGGGTGGGAGATATATCACGGCGGAGGATGTGGGAACTTCTACGGGCGATATGGCGTACATAAATATGGAGACTGATCATGTGGTGGGGCTGGCTGGGGGTTCGGGGGATCCGTCGCCGTATACTGCGCGTGGGGTTTTTGAGTCGATGAAAGCTTGTTGTAGACATGTTTATGGGAGTGAGGGTTTGAAGGGGAAGACGGTAGCGGTGCAGGGGCTGGGGTATGTGGGGTATTATCTCTGTGAGTATTTGTATAAGGTGGGGGCGAAGTTAGTGGTGTGTGATATTGATCAGGAGAAGGTGACGCGGGCGGTGGAAGAATTCGGGGCGAAAGTAGTAGGGTTGGAGGAAATTTATGGCGCGAAATGTGATGTTTTTGCGCCGTGTGCGCTGGGGGCGGTGATAAATGACGATACGATTGCGAAGCTGAAGTGTAAGATCGTGTGCGGTGCGGCGAATAATGTACTGAAGGATGCGACTAAGCACGGTGCGGGGTTGAAGAAAAAAGGTGTGACTTACGCGGTGGATTATCTGGCGAATGCAGGTGGTGTGACGAGTGTGTCGTATGAACTGAGTGGCGAGTATGATGAGCGGGCTGTGCGGGATCATGTGGCGCAGATCGGTGATCGGATGTTGGCGGTTTTGGCGGAGGCTGAGATGACTGGGAGATTAGCACATGAAGTAGCGGATGAGATGGCAGAGAGACGAATTGAGGCTGTGGGGATGGTGGGGAGGATTTTTTACTAAGGGTAGTGGGTTCTGGTGGAGTTTTGGGTAAAAAATAAGGCCCGGAATGGTTCCGGGCCTTTGTTGAAATGTGCGATTGGTAATGTGCGATGGGGTTGAGTCCCCTTTTTTTTGGTTTTTAGAGCTGGCCGACGCGGAGACTGCCGCTGGAATCGCCGATGTTGATTCCGAGCTGGCGCCAGTCGATCTGACTACCGAGCATGAAGAGTGCGCTGAAGTAGCGTACCGCTTCGTCGCCGTCTGCGATATCTTTGGCCTGTATGAAGCCGAGTATATACTGGACGATGTTGTTTTCTTGCCTGGCGGAAGATGCTGAGACGGTGATATTGAGCTTCTTGAACATCTGCTCGGGGTTCGCTGCGCCAATCATGCTGGGGAGGGTACTGTCGCTGAGGATCTTGCGGATTTCGCCAGACCTGTAAGCCAAGGCTGATGCCGTAACAGTACCTGTACCTGCAAAGATGTGGTTGAGCGCGTTATTGATGTCATCGCCTGCGTCGCGCAATGAACCTGTGTCTGGTGGGGCCATCATGCCCGGTGGTAGAGTTGCTCCACCGCCAGCCATGAAGTTCGCCATCATGATCATGGGATTGCCAGCGCCCTGCATCCAGGATTCTTGCCAAGCTTTTAACTGGAAGTAGCTGTTGCTTAGGGCTGCCCATAGCTTGGCGTCTATACGCCTAAACAGTTCGGCTTTACGTGCTTTAGTAACATAGTTGCCGTCAAGTCCGTCTATGGCGCTGAAAAGGTCGCCATAGTCATTGCGGACAAGCTGCTTGCGTAGGCTAAAGTAGCTAGGGCCAACGGGGTCGTCATTTGAATCTGCGAATGCTTCCATTTCTGCGACGAGTTTTTCGGGAATGTCGTACAGGCCGAACCTGTTTGCCAGGGCTGCGCGAACTGCTGCAATAACAGTGGAAACGTCGGCTTTTAATATGCCACCACTTATTAGCATGGTAAGCAGTGCGCCATCGTCGGGGACTTTTGGTAAGATACTGTCAAAAGATGCGGTTGGGATGACTGTTGGTGTTGTTTCGGGTGCGGGGGTAGGTTTGAGTAGTTTGCCAATTTGGACGGGGTTTAAGCCTGCTTCGCGTAGATCGTCTTTGTCGAGTATGGCGATGTCGGAAGGTTCCGTAACGCCGAGGTTCGCGAGGGCTTTGGCGATGTCGCCGAGCTTGTCTTCTGCGACGCCGATTTCGGCGAGCTTGGTGGTGATTGGGCAAGTGATTTCCGCTGTTTCGGTCGTTTCAGCCGTGATTTCTGGGGTTTTGTTAGGATCTGTCATTTTAGATTCCTACCTTTCGATTTTTATTTTGGGGTTACTTTAGAACTTTGTCCCGTTCGGTGGGGCCAAATGACACCATGCGAACAGGCGCGTCGATATGTTTCGCGATGATCTGGGCGGCGAAGTCGAACAGCTCTGATCCAGAGAGACTCTCCGGTACGATGATCGATTCGATGATTGGCGTGCCGCGCTTATCGTATTTGTTGCAGAATTTCCACACTCCCCTTCGCTGAATTTGGTCGAGCCAAGTGAGCGCAAGCCCATCGAATTTGATAGGATGGCTATCTGAGATGGCTTTTCGCATTTGAACAAAGTCTAATGCGCCGACGCGAACTGAGCCTTGCCAGCGATTCGCTTCCTTATTGCTGCCAGGAAGGAGATCTTCGGCGAGATTTGGGTCTGCTGTCGGGAGCGGGCCTGCACCGTGCCTAATTGCATAGGCGCGGCAAACTGCAAGGTGGACAACTGTGCCGTCGTATCCTGATTCTCGCAACATATTGTCGGTGAAAATCGGGAGAGTACGAATAGCACTAACGTGTGGCTGGAAGCCGCACTCGCGGTCGGTTATGACCCCGTGGGAGGATTCGACGACTGCGTGAGCGTGCTGGTCCAGGATTTCGTAGAGGCTGGCGGTGCGGAGAAGCTTTGCTACTTGACGGAATCTCTCGGTTTCATATTTGAGGAAATTGTCGTCGTAGAGGAGCTGTTTTTCTCGCTCCAGTAGCTCGCTGTCTTCTGGCAAAAAATCGCCAGTCTCTAAGATCGGGAGGAGCTTTTCGCGCTGATATAGAAACACAGCTTCGAGTCGATCGCCGATCGAGGGGTCGTAAAGATCTCTGATGCGAATGACTAGTTCTGGTTTCTGGTGGTAGTCGCGATACGCTTCTCCGACTCCTGTGCCGATTGTGCCGCGAGGATTGTCTCCACGGGCTAACTCTTTGACATGGGAGGCAATTCCGTGAAACGAAGTGGCAACCAGCGCTCTTGGATCGGCGCTGATTAGTCTAAACGGGTCATGGACTCCGTAGCCCAGAAGAGCTGTAGCCTCGTTGAGGAGACCCTCGGGGGAGGCGATCATTTGTTCGGAGATGAATGTTGGAATTCCCTCGAACGTACCGCATCCCCATTGGCTGAAATTGTAGCTTCGGCCGCGCGAAGTGCGAACGCCGTGCGAACCCTGAGCGCCTCCACGTTTAATTACAACGCATGAAGGCAGGAGGGTTGCGAGTCGGTGAACAACACCACCTTTGCCGCCGTCACCAGGTCCAATGTCGGTGACGACGTAGATTTTTTCGGTCAAACAGTGTCACCTCCTTTTTGGGGCTTAGGCTTAGAGCCAGTTTTTTGGTGCGGTTTCTGGGGGTTTTGTAGCGTCGTCACTGGGGCTAGTGGGCCATAGGTCGGATTTGTTGGCAAAGATATCGCCAGCTACAGGTACGGGGTGTTCGAGTTTTTCGCGTAGTTTCGCTTGTTCCAGGAGTGGAACATTGCGGACCGCTGCCTCTATTATCTCTGCGATATTGCCAGAGAGATTGGTGGAGCGGAGAAAGTCTCGAACTCCGCCGATTTGAAGCGTGCCCTCGGTGAGGCCGATAATTGTGGCTTTTACGTGGGGTAGATACTTCGTGTCGGGGAGCTTAATTACTCGTTCGGTGTCGTAGACTTCTGTCCAGAAACGACTGGTTTCGGAGCTGTCGCCAACCTGTAAGAAGAACGCGTGTGCGCGCTTCAGGAGGTGTCGAACAGTAGAGTGCGTACTCGGGAGGTTATGTTCGTCGATTTCGTGGCCGTTTTGGCGTACGAGGTCGAAAACACTGTCTCCGAAAACGCGTTGGAGGTTGCTGATACTGAACGCGAGAGCATTACTATTGCTGCCGTCGCGCCCGGGGGCGTCCGAGATAGTGAAGTGGTAGCCTTTGAGGCCGATACGGTTTGTGTATGTCGCCGTTAGGAACGCGGCACCGAAGAGTCCGTATTGAGGATCCTCGGGTGTGTCTTTTCCTGCGCGTTCGGGGGACATGTTCGTGAGGTATTCTACGATTTTGTCCGCGGTCATTTCGAACTGCGGACGCTGCAGCGGCCATTTGTCTTGAATGTCGGCAAAAATGCCGAGTGCAAGTTGGGGGTCATAGCCGGGAAGCACTTTGCTCACCAGGTCATAAGTGTCTGGAAATACGCGCAGTGCTGTGTCGACGTTGTCGCCCATGCTGCCAGTTGTGTCGCAGATGGACTCGATGTCCATGGGGCAGCCAACTGTGACGATAAGCCTGTCACCATGCTTGTCGAGTCTGAGTTTGGAATGGCGAATCGCGTCGGGATGACCTAACGCAGGGTCGACTTCGGGTGCGAGCTTGCCGGTTGTTTTGGCTTTTTGCTCGGCGGCGTGTGTGACGTGTGTGTCACTTGTTGCGCCGAAAGTGTGTCTTGCTGCTTCGTAGGTTGTTCTGGTTGGGACTTCTTTACCCATCTTGGAGTACCTGCCTTTCAAGATTTTTTGGGAAGTTATTTCGGAATGATGGTCATGGGATGGTAGTTGCTGCCCCAAAGTCTGCCGATGAGCTCATAGAACTCGCGGTGGACTTCGTGGCTGTCCCCGAAATGCTTGGAGAGCTCAACAAATGTTTTTCGTGCGAGCATCGTTAAGAATGCGTCGTACTCTGGAGTGGGAGACGATCCTTCGGCGGCGTCGAGCAACTGGAGAGTTGTTTGAGCGGCGCTTCTGACGTTCCCGATCCATGATGCTGGTAGCAATGACATGTTGGCGAAAAGGGCTTTTGACCAGTCGAACAGAACGATATTGTGGTACTGTTCAGGGCCGGATAAAAGCACGTTTTCGGGTGTGATGTCGATGCCGATACCGACGTGGTGCAGGAAGGCGAGTAGTTTTAAAAACCTACCCATGATCCATGCACTGGTTTTTTCGTCGACCTTTTGGCTGGACGCGGGGATTTTCGCGAGTGGAATCATACTGTCGATACCAGTAGGATCGCGAGGATCCATTTTGATAGACAGGATGTTTACCATGCGATTACCCTGGTCTTCGCCTGCACGTTCACTCTGGACTACCTGTGGAAAGAAGCGGTCGTAACCGACAGTCTTCCCTGAGTTGTTTTCGGAGTGTACCTGCTCGATTTGGTCGGCGTACCTCTGGAGCTCGCGTAGTGTGTACGCGGACTTCTCGAGGATGGCGCTGTTTTCTGCAGAGTTATCTTTTGCGATTTGCAGAAACAACAGATTGCCATCTGCGTCTTTGCAGAGGTAGACCTTAAAGGCCTCCATCTCTGCTACGGGTTTTGTAACAACATACGTGTGGTCACCTAGCTTGAGATTCACAAATTCTTCACCTCACTTTTTGGGATTTTGGATTGTTCTAAAGTTTGTGCTGGGTTGTTAATGGGCGTCGCGTCTGTGGCTGCGAAGGAATTGATGGTTGAAATTCAACCAATACAGAAGCTGGCGATCGCCCAAGAAAAAATGACCCAGCAAATCTTGTACACTTAATCACAACCTACGCTTGATGTCAATGGTAGAAGTGGATGTATGGGCGTGAAAAAAGCCTCTTGTTGAAGGAGGCTTTTTGTCAATTGAGCTTCGGGAGGAAAACGTGCGATAAGAATAATAGTGTAGCGATGCGACGGAAACCAGAATCGTAGAATGCGCTGGAGCCATCGATGCCAGCGTGGCGAGCAAACTCAGGGTTGTATTGGGGGTGTGTGCGAGCGTAGCCTGTGTGACAAAGACGGTATAGGAGGGCGTCGAATTCGAGGCGATCGAGACAGTCGAGTCGTGTGGGCGCATCGCAGTGGAGGTATTCTTTTAAAGTTTCTTTTATGAAAGTCTGGATAAACGCAGGGTCGCCGATTGGTATGGAGTTGAACAGGATATGGATTTTTTGCACTCGGGCGAAATGGATATCCTCGTCGCTTAAGTTGTCATTCGGATTAAGGGTGTTGAGTGAGAAACCTAGAAAGGCGTTTGTGATGCCAGCATCTCGTACGAGAGACAGAGGATTATTCTCTAGGGGCTTTTTGGCGATTAGGTAGAGATCAGTATCGGAGTTTGCAGTGCTGTAGCCTTTTATCCGAGAGCCGCCAAGGAGAGCTATGGGGTGGAAATAGTCGAGAAGCCAGGAGTTTTCGGCGAAGGCTTGTTTGACTCTTTCGATCTCGGGAGTGAGCTCGGAAATGCGAGACGAGAATGGTGCAGCTAAGTCGGGTAACTGATCGAATGGTGTGTTTGCGGATGGGCGGATGATTTTCTCTTCTTTATCTCTGCTGAGTAGCCAACCTAGACGCTCAGGTGAGATGTAGATAGGATCTTTTTGTTCGGGGAGTGGAGGGAGAGATCTGATGATGCGAGTGAAGTAGTCGAGGGATTTTTTACTCACGAGGTTGAGGTCGGTGTAGAGTGAGAGAGTGTCTGCGAAGCTGTGGCGAAGAACTAAGTTGTCGGAGTGTTGTGTATTATAAACGATATCATCGAACGGAACGATACCAGCACGGACAAGCCAAGGACTGATATGGGCGGCTTTTACGACTGGTTGTGGGTCGCTGGCGCGAGCTGCGAGTTCGAGAACGTCGCCATCTACGAAGTTTGCGCGGACGTCTTCTTTAGCTAGTAGATAGCGCCAAGCTGTCCTGTAGTGATTAATGAAACTATTTATCGCGGTGGATCTGGTGAGAGTAGGGTCGGGTAGGATTTCAAAAGGTAAGTAGAGGGCGAGGTAGTGGTTGTCGGAGCTTCCGAGGTAAGGACCTTTGAGTATTGTGGTGAGGTTAGAGTAGAGAAGATCGACATCTTCAACTGTAACCTCGCCGTTTTCGAGGGCGGCGGAGATGGTGGTGCGAGGATCTTTGATCTTGTTGAAAATAATAGCGATGATACTATGGATGCGGATGCGCTCAGTGATCTGTTTGGTGAGTCGTGGGTGGTCAGGGAAGATTTCTTTCATGTAATCGGGATTGTTGAGAAATTCGCGAATAGGACTGGCGGTGGTCATTCTAGGCATAAAAATCTCCTTTCGAAGCTGAATTTGTAAGGTGCATTGTATTGAGAGATAATACCATCTTGTGTGGGTAGTGTCAATATTCTGTAGGTGTAGATGAGGTTATTTTGTGAGACTTGGGAGGTTTTTGAGACCGTCGATGGAGTTTGCGGATTTGATAATTGGGTGGAATTTGTGGAGGGAAGAATTGCTTGGGTCTGCGCTGAGATTTACTAGTTCGTCGTAGGGGAGATATTGGACGGAGATTTTTTCGCCTGGGTCGGTGTGTGGGGCAACTTCTCGGTCGAAGTCGAAGGCGATGAAAGTGTAGAGAAGCCATTCGATTTTGTTGGTTTCGGTGATGGGTGCGTGGCAGTCGACGAGCTTCCAGGAATGGAAGGAGAGGCCAGTTTCTTCGAGGAGTTCGCGTTTGGCGGCGTCGAGTTCGGTCTCGTGAGGCTGGTCGTGGCGGCCGCCTGGGAGGGAGAGGTGGGCGGGGCGATGGGGTTGCTGGTCGTTTATGATGACGATTTTGTCGTCATGAATAGCGAGAATAGTGACGGTGTCGGGGCGTTTAGCCATTTCAAAAGTGGCGGTGGAACCGTCGAATAATTGCTGCTGCCATTGGTAGATATCGAAGATTTTGCCAGAGAAGACTTTTTCGGCGTGAGCGGGGATGAGGATGGCGTCTGGCGGGGTGTGGGTTCGCATAAGAGAATTATAGCAGATATTGGGATTTTATCGGGTTGGTTTTAGGGAGGTTATCTAAAGATTGGGGCGTTGAGTGACATTTATGAATGACTGTAGTATTGGCAGGTTTGTGCCTGAAGCGACATTTGTGTGGTTGAATGTCCAGGGGCCGTTTGCATCAAACCCCCAAAGTCCGATAGTTTCGAAGTGTGTTTGTGTTGTGGCATCTGAAAATGTGATACTCTGTCCGTGATAATTAGTAGTAGTTCCTGTGGCTATGGCGTTGGAATTAACCAGTATTCCTTCGTATGCGTGGTTGTTAACACCTATCCTCCAGCCAGCTCCCTGAATCCTTCCGATATGCCAACCATTTAAGACTGTGACGAAAGAATAAGAATTTATTATGTTGTCGTCGTATTCATTATATCCGAGAAGACCTCCGGTGTATGCTCCTGTTGAAGTAATCGTTCCGGTGGCGAAAGAATTCTCAATATAACCAGCACCACCCGCCCAAGCTGACCAGCCCGCGAGGCCGCCGACAGCAGACCATAAATTAGGGAATCCAGTCGTGTCGGACTGTATATCTACAATAGCGTAACTGTTTCTGATTATGCTGCCACCTGCAAGTAGGCCTGTGAGTCCGCCGCCATATCCAACTATATCCATAGTGACATCGGCAAAACTATTTTCGATGAGGGCGCCATTAGTCATCCCTCCTGTGATGCTGCCTCCGCCACGAACTGTAGCTGTAATATCAACATTGGTCATAGCCAGGTTTTTGACAGTTCCTCCATCTAGTCCGCTGAACAGTCCTGCGCCGCCCGTAGTATTAATTGTCATGTTGTCAATAGCGTGATTGTTACCGTCAAATACTCCTGAGAAAGTAGGTAGGGGTGTCCAGTTAAGGTCTACTAGATCAAGGTCTTTCAGTAAAATATAGCTACTTTCTGGGCTGAGTGTGTATTTCCTATTGGTCGAGGATAATGATACTACTTCGTTGCTGCCGATCAGTTCTAGTAGTCCGTTGCAGAATATAGGTATGATAGCGTTTGCGGGTGCTTCAGTTTGTTGCTTCGTGGAGAACGTTACAGATGGACTTTGTGAGTTATAAGTTCCACTGCCGAGTTCGGCGTTAATAGTGTGGATGGGTATTTCACCAAGATTAAACACGCAACTATCTTGTAGGTCTGCGCGATAAGTGATGCTCTGGGTTGGTTCTATGCTTGGGAGATTCCATGTAAAGCCAACTATTTCACCACTTTCTTCAGTCATAGTGTATGTGCCGTTAGATATAGATGTGATTTGATTGAATGAAAATGCCGACAGAGTGTCGTCCGAGAGTGATACAGTGACTGTAGCGACACCACCAGACGCGCTGACAGTACCGAGTGTAATGACAGATAAAATCGTGACAGATATAGTGCCGATGAATCTTTTAGAAGGTTTTTTAGCGAGCAGGAATATGGCAGTGATAATAATTAGCGCTAATGCACCGACGATTAAAAAATTTTGATAAGACAGTCCGCCGTTTATCTGTGAAGCGCCATAGCCTGTATTTGGGGTACCAGGAATGTTCGACAGATCTTCGTCTGGGGGTGTTTGCAGGGTGAGAGTGACGTATAGATTATCATCAGCAGACAGAGTAATGTTCGTTGTGAGATTTAGCTTTGATTCGTTATTTCCGATAGTTTGGATTTTATTACTACTCGGCCCTTCAATTATTACACTATCTCTGTCGGCTAGCCCGTATGCACTATTAGATATAACTACTGCGCCAAATACAGCAAGAATCAAGGTGGAAATTGAAAGAAGCAGCCTGTTAAATAGTTTGTTAGTTGATTGCATTGAAAATCTCCTCCGCATTAAATTGGCTTAACTTTGAACTTACGACACTCCAAAGTCTATTAGAAAAACACTAGCATATTTTGGGAGTAACTACAAGAAGTTTCATCTCTCACTATTCGAGGAGAATTTGTCAGTATTTTATTACAACTGAGGTGGCAATACAAAAAGCCATTCGATTTGATGGCTTTTTGTGACAATCATTCTTCTTGGCTGGGGAGAAGGGATTCGAACCCCTGCATGCTGGGACCAGAACCCAGTGCCTTACCGCTTGGCGACTCCCCAAGATATTGAAATGGTGATGTGCGTACTTGGAAGATTGTAACATCTTTTGGTGAGGAGTTGTAGAGGGTATGTTATAGTTGGAAAGTGACGTGGTGGTGTTAGTACGTTAGCGGATCTCAAAACATATTAAAAGGATGGTGATTCTATGCCAAGAGGGCATAAAGGTTTGGTGCGAAGGTTTAAACGAGAACTTCTGGAAGAATTTCGTGAAAAGCTGTCTGGCGATGGAGTATATGTGACCGAAGGTGGCTATGAGGTGTATAGAGAACTCATAAGGCAACCTATCGAGTGGAAAGGAGGGATACTTGAAGCGGGGGTTATGCTATATACTTGGGAAAATTATGGACTTGAAGGTATACAGGTATATATCGGAAGTAGCGGTGTTGTCATAAGATGGACAAGGTCACAAAATGGAGCTATCTATGGTTACCCGCAGCTTCGGGCTGAGAGTGTGGGGTTTGCGACCCTGAAGAAGGCACTTGCAGATATAAAGGCGGGTGAGTTGCGGCCAGCGTAATAATATTAAACTGAGATCTTATAATAAATAAAGACCTCTTCTGAGTTTTCAGGAGGGGTCGTTTTTTGCGCCGGACATGGTAAAATTAAGAAAACATAAGGAGGATTTGCATGAAATGGCTGGGGAATAAGTTTAGTCAGAAAACCCAGACGGGAGAATATAGTCACGAGGTGTTTTCGCCGAGTGGACGGGTGAGGTTTATGCTGGGAGTGAGGGATGGTGGAGTGTTTTACTCACTAAAGAGGGATGAGAAGGTGATAGTCCGAGAGTCGAAGCTAGGGCTGGACTTTGTGGGGGAGGAGTCGTTTGGTCGGAAGTTTAAGTTGCTGGCAGTGAAAGGGCAGGAGGTGAATTCGAAGTGGGAGACGGTGTTTGGAGAAGAGAAGGTGGTAGTGAATAAGTATCATGAGGGGGAGTTTCGGCTGGGGTGTTTGGAGGATGAGCGTGGGGTGATTGTGGTGAGGGTGAGGGTTTTTGATGACGGAATTGGGTTTAGGTATGAGATCGCGGAGCGGGGTGTAGAGCAGTTGACGGTGAAAGAGGAGTTGACGGAGTTTAATGTGGACCAAAATGGGCGGGCGTGGTGGATTCCTGCATATCAGCCGGATCGGTATGAGTATCTGTATCAGCGGAGTCAGGTGGTGGCGATGGATAAGCCTGTACATACGCCGTTGACGATCAAGACGACGAGCGGAGCGTATGTTTCGATACATGAGGCGGCGCTGTATGACTATGGAGCGATGGTGGTGCGGCGACATGGAGATACTTTGCGTGCAGAGGTGACACCGATGGCGAACGGAGATGCGGCGCAGATCGAACTACCGTTTAATACGCCGTGGAGAGTAGTGATGGTGGCGAGTCGGGCGATGGATTTGGCTGTGAATCGGATCATGTTGAATTTGAATGAACCTGCGCGGGAGGATTTTGCGTGGGTGAAGCCGATGAAGTATCTGGGGATTTGGTGGTCGCTGCATATCGGGGAACAGACGTGGCATGCGGGTGATCGGCATGGGGCGACGACGGAAAATACGATGGAATATATCGACTATGCGGCGAAGTTGGGGATTCGGGCGGTTTTGATCGAGGGGTGGAATGAGGGGTGGGAGGGGGATTGGCTGGAATGCGGGAAGGATAACAAATTCACGTTGGCGTATCCTGATTTTAATATGAAGAAAGTGGCGGACTACGCGAAGGAGAAAGGGGTGGAGATCGTGGGGCATCACGAAACAGTTGGGTTTATCGAGAATTATGAGTCACAGTGGCCGGAGGCGTTTGAGTTTTACAAGGATCATGGGGTGAAATATATCAAGCTGGGGTATGCGGGGACGAGGATGTTGATTGATGGGACGAGGGAGTTTCATCACTGCCAGCCGGGGGTGAGGCATTACCAGAGAGTGGCGGAGATAGCGGCGAAATACGGGATGATGCTGAATATCCATGAACCAATTAAGGGGACGGGGATCGAGCGGACGTGGCCGAATATTATGACGCGAGAGGGTGCGCGTGGACAGGAGTACGAGGGTGGCGGGATGACGCCTGAGCACCACACGATAATTCCGTTTACGAGAGGTCTGGCCGGAGGGTTTGATTATACGCCGGGGATTTTTGATATCCACTCGAACGGAGTGAAGACTGTATGGAGTACGCTAGCGCGACAGTTGGCGTTGTTTGTGACTATTTATAGCTCGTGGCAGATGGCGGCGGATCGACCGAGGTTTTATGAAGGGAATCCGGCGTTTAAATTTGTGCAGGATGTGCCGGCGGACTGGCAGAAGACAGTACCGCTAGTGGGAGAGATCGGTGAGTGCTGGGTGGTGGCGCGTCAGGATAGAGAGTCGGACGACTGGTATGTGGGTGGTGTGACGAATGAAGACGCGCGGGCGGTGAGTGTGTATTTTGAGTTCCTCGATGAAGGTTGTGAGTATGAGGCGGAGATCTATCGCGATGGATGTGAGCAAGAGGCGGAGGGTGTGACGTGGGTGGGAGCAGAAGGGAGGGCGCATTTCCGGGAGAATCCTCTGGCGGTCGTGATAGAGAAGCGAAGAGTGAAAAAGGGAGATCGGCTAGAGGTGTGGATGGCGGAAGGTGGAGGTTTTGCGGTGCGGGTGAAGAGGGTGGAGTAGGGTGGTGATGGGTATGATGTTGGGTGCGAAAAGCGTAGTGGTGACAGCGGGATGGAAATATTTGGATATTGATGCGTATGCGGGGTGTATCGCATACGCGGAGTTGTTGAGGAGTGTGGGAGTGGAGGCGCGAGCAGTGAGTGATGCGCCAGTGAATTGGAGTGTGCCGAAGCTGGTTAAGGATTTGGGTTTTGTGATGGAGAGTGGCGGGGTGACGAGCGAGGATAAGTTCGTAATGGTGGATTTGAGTGATCCTGAGATGTTTGAAAAGTTCGTGGAATTGGATCGAGTGGTGGAGGTGATCGATCATCATACGGGGTTTGAGGAGTTTTGGGCGGAGAGGATTGGCGAGGGTGCGCAGATTGAATTTATCGGGTCGGTATGTACGATGATTTATGAAAAGTATATGGAGTGGGGAAAGGTGGAGTTGCTGGACGAGCGGATGTGTAAACTGATGAGTGCGGCGATTTTGGATAATACGCTGAATCTGCGGGCGGGAGTGACGACGGAGCGAGACAGGGGGGCGTATCGGGAACTGTTGGAGATCGGTGGGCTGGATGAGAATTGGGCGGCGGAGTATTTCAGGGCGTGCGAGGATGGGGTTTTGACGGATCTGGCTGGGGCGATTCGGGATGACGTGAAGTATCCAGGTGTGGAAGGGCTGCCTGAAGAGGTCGGGCAGGTGGTGGTTTTTGATCATGAAAAAGTGCTGGCTAGGGCGGATGAACTGGAAGGGGTTTTTGATGGGGATAGCTGGATGATGAATGTGATTTCGTTGAAAGATGGGAAGAGCTATGTTGTGGCGGCGGAGGGGCTGGCTGTGGGGATAAGTGAGTTGCTGGGTGGTGACGTGGAGAGTGAGGTTTTGGTGTTGGAGAAGTTTATGCTCAGAAAAGAAATTGTGAAGCGGGCGCAAGAGAGAGTTAGTAACACTTGACTAGCTGGTTGGAGTGTGTGACTATATTGTTATATGTTTTAGGTTATGGATCTATAGCTAGGTACGGAGCGTAGTACGTTAGAATTAAATCTTGGAGAAATGGAGGAAGGCGGATGTGAGGGAGGTTTTCGAGGTAGTAGTGACACGAATAAGTGGAGTTTGGAGCGGGTTCTTCGGGTCGAGCGTTGGTAGTGGAGGTCTCTGGGTTACAGACAAAGAGTTTCGAACTAGGATCAGATTGATGTTTGTTGCGGCAGAGTATTTTATGAAGATTACATTGATTATGCTGGTCTTTGGACTATTGGCGTCTGGAGGGCGACTGTCAGTCGGGATGATAAGTATGGTGATGACTTGGCTGAGTATGAGCCTGTGTATTAGGGCGGTATGTGTACATCTGTGGTATGACTACTGTAAGTATATGCGGAAGCAGCTATCTAAGGAGTTGGATCATGGGAGTACTAGGTTAAATACTGTATTGTCGTATGTTGTAGCTGTAGTAGCGCTGGCTGCACACGTAGCTATAGATTATAGGATGTTTATGTCTATGATGTGGGCTTTACTCCATACAACACCTGTAGTCGCAGTGAGTGGCTATTTGTTTTGGCGAGGCAAGGTTTTAGCAAAGAAAGCCCTAGGTCGTTAGCGAGATTTAATTAGCTAGAGAGCGTACTGTGATGTGCGCTCTTTTTTATCGGAAGTGGTTTAGTAGTGGGGAAGTTAGCGGCTGGAGGAGGTGCTGATGAAGTGGTAGGTGAGTAGCTCGTATTGGGTGAGTGCGTAGGGTAGTGGATGCGGGATGCCGTGGCGGAAATTGGGGCGGGCGAGGATAGGGAAGTCGGCCTTTACTTCGTCTAAGAGGAAGTGGAGAGGAGGTTTTTGAACACCGAGGAAGTCGAAGAAGGCTGTGAGAATAAAGTTGGAGGAGATGGTACCGAGGTCTGAGCGAGGGTTGGGGGTGTCGAAGTTGGCGTAGAAAAAGAGAGGGGTGCGGTGGATGTATTGGTAGGATTCGTCCCAGAAATGGCCGAAGATGCCGGGGGCGTGGTCGCCCCAGAAGACGAGGGCGATGCGTTGGTCAGAGGCGTCGATGCGGTCGATGAGCTGGCCGAGGGCGGCGTCGGAGATCGAGAGGGATTCGAGGTAGTTGTTGATGGCTTCGTTTGCGTGAGGGTCGATTTGTGCGTGGGATTGGAATTGGTGGGTGGGGAAGCGGCCGACGAAAGGAGAGTGATTTTGCATAGTGACGAGGTTGATGAATTGAGGTGTGTCAGAATTTTCAATAATGTCCATAGCGAGGTCATAGGAGGCGCCGTCTGAGATATAATGGAAGCGTTCAGCGTCGTCTGGGAAATCGGACTCGTCAAAGAAGTATTGAAATCCGAGAAGGGGGTAGACTAGGTTACGTTTATACATAGTGCCGTGGAAAGAGTGGATGCCGGTGGTGGTGAAACCATAGTCGCGGAGATGGCTGGCGATGGATGGGATGGGGCGACGGGAGGCGAAGTGGACGAATGGCATGACGTTTGCAAAGAAGTTAGTGAGGCTTGTGAGGGCTTCGAATTCGATGTTGGCGGTGCCGCCACCGAAGTCCTGCGAGAAGTGCCAGCCGTGGGCGGATCGGGGGTGTTGTTGGATGGCGTGGAGGTTTGGTGTGGGGTTGCCGCCGGTGAAGGGGTACCAGCGAGAGACGATGCTGGGGTCGAAGAAGGATTCGTTCATAACGAAAATAATGTTGATGTCGGAGTCGGCGAGGCTAGGGCGGGCGGCGTTTTCTATGTCGGCAATGCGTTGGTAGTAGGCTATGATGTCGGCGACTGCTTGAGCGCTGTAACCCTCTGGAGTGAGGATGCGCATGGCGTGGAGGTTATAGATGAATCCGATAATGAAGCCGTTGCGATCGTAGTTTTCGTTTTGGTTCCAGGCTACGAGGTAGGTGTTGAGAAATTCGTTGCGCTCATAGTTGAGGCCTTGGTTGTTGCGGATGAAGTCGGTACCAGCGATGAGAAAGGTAGCACTGATAGCAATCATGAGGGTTCGAGTGATGAGACGGGTTTTTTTGGAGAAGCGGTTGATGAAGAAGCGGCGGCGGAGATAGCGCTGGATGGTGATGGCGAGCGCAATGACGATGAGGACGGTGGCGATGAGGCGGATGAGGTTTAATGGGTGGACGAAGTGGACAAGTGAAGCGGCTTGGGCGGCGAGGAGGAAATCTTCGGGGAGGAGTGGGGCACCGCGGTATTGGAATTTGTAGGCATTAATGAACATGATGACAATAAAAGTACTGAAGAGGGTGGCTGTGGCGATGATAGTACTACCGAATACGCCCGTGAGGAATACGAGCATGGCAGCGATAAGTATGATAGTGTAGCGGACGACATTTGGGTTGTCGAAGAAGTTCCAGCGGTAGAGTGAAACTTCTGAGGCGCTGATTTCGTAGGAGATCTGGACGAAGAACATGATAGCGATGGCGGCAAGGAGGACGAAGAGGATGTTTGCGGCGATGAAGATGGCGAATTTATCGCGACGGTAGAAATTGGTGATTTTTGTACGAATTTTGAGGAGAGATTTTTTAGAGAGATTACATATGCGAGAAATAACTGAGGGGGATTTTTTGGGTTTTTCAGGGGAGTGGTGTTTCGACTTTTTAGAGTTTTTTGTCATGCTGATTTATTTTATCACAAAAATAGTGTAAAATATGGTTAATGGAGAGATATCAGAGAGTGAACATGTTGGATGACAAGATGCTGAGGACTTCTTCGCCGAAGAAATTCGCGGGGGTTGTTGGTGTTGGTGTGGCGATTGGGGCGGTAACGGTGTTAGTGGCGTACCTACTTAGCCAGATTTTTACGGGTGTGGAATTTCCAGTTATGTTTAATATTGCGCTGGTGTTGACGTTTTTGATCGGGATGGTGAATGTAGTGGTGGCGAAAATTCATCAGGGACCATTGGTACTTTTAGCGAATTTGATTGCACTCTGGGGGTTTGCGCGGACGGATGAGAACTTAGTGGGGTTAGTGTTGGCATTTATGATTTTGTATGGGCTGGTGACAGCGGTGTTTTATCAGATTTTTAGAGTTCGAGATTTGAAGATTGCGGGGATTTTGGCGCTGGTGATGGTTATGTTGGTACGAATGCTGATATAATTGTGGTTATGGAAATAGTTATTGTTACTTTGATGATTGTAGTGGTGGGGTTGGTGATGGCGGTTTTGGCAGCGAAGGCTCTTGGTGGTGAAAGGAAGGGTGTGGTTGATGATAAGCTGAAGGAGGAGATGGGGGAGATTTCGCGGCGGATGGAGAGACTGACGGAAGTGATGGGGGAGAAGTTGGATCGGAATAATGCGGCAGTACAGTCGTCTGTGATGAAGCAGTTGTCGGAGTCTTCTAAGCTGGTGGGGGATGTGAGTGCGAGGCTGGCGAAATTGGATGAGACTAATAAGAGGGTGGTGAGTGTGGCGGATGAGTTGAAGACTTTGCAGAATGTTTTGTCGAATCCGAAGCAGAGGGGGGTGTTTGGAGAGTTTTATTTGGAGTCGGTGCTCGAGAATGTTTTGCCGGCGGGGCAGTATAAGATGCAGCATAAGTTTAAGGATGGGAAAATTGTGGATGCGGTTGTGCTGCTGGATAAGGGGAAGATGCTGCCAGTGGATTCGAAATTCAGTTTGGAGAATTATAATCGGATGATCGAGGCGGAAGGGGAGGAGAGGGAGAAGTATTTGGCGAAAGTGAAGGCGGATTTGAAGGGGAGGATTGATGAGACGAGTGGATATATTCGGCCGCGGGAAGGGACGATGGATTTTGCGTTTATGTTTATTCCTAGTGAGTCGCTTTATTATGATCTGCTAGTGGGAGGTGTGGGGACGGGGGTGTCGAGTCGGGATTTGATTGAGTATGCTTTTCGGGATCGGAAGGTGATAATTGTGTCGCCTACGAGTTTTATGGCGTATTTGCAGACGGTTTTGCAGGGGCTGAGGAGTTTGCAGATCGAGAAGGAGGCGAAAGAGATTCAGGCGCGGGTGGCGAAGTTGGGGGTGCATATTGGGAAATTTGATGAGTATATGGTGAAGTTGGGGAATTCGTTAGGGACGACTGTGGGGCATTATAATTCGGCGTATAAGGAGGTGGAGAAGGTGGATAAGGATGTGGTGAAGATTGCGGGGAGTGAGCGGCAGATTGAGGCGAATGTGGTGGAGAAGCCGGCGGGGAAGTAAGCGGATTTAAAAAGTAAAACCGCACTTTTTAGAGTGCGGTTTTGGGGTGGGAGGAGTCTGGGATAAAAGATTACGTACGGATGGGTGTATCGCTGGAGTAAGGTAGTGCTACATCCCAAAGATGGGAGACTATGAACTTAAGTCTGTATAGATACATAGTTCTTGTGAGGCAACGCTGGTAAAATCCTGAGTCTTTGGAGTTTGGCGCAGAGTATCTGAGTTCGTGTTTGATAGCAGCTAGGAAGTTATAGAAAAATTCTCTGTCTTGCGGTGGCACGTCAGGGTCGTCAAGGATTGATTTTACAATTTTGCCATTTGGGCCATCGAGTAGTAGGGCTTGTAGAGCGGCTTTTTCGCCGCCGAGAATTCGGAACATTTCGGTGATTTGTTCAGATATGCTTTTTTCGGGTGTATCGTGATGTAGCATAGGTCACAGACCTCCTTTTGTAGGTTCTAAAATAGCTAAACACTTATTTTCGGATATATAATAACAGATTATACTTACTCTGGCAATATGTGTGGGTGTGTGGATTCTGTAAGAAACAGAATATATAATTACGTAAGGAAAACACCCCCACTAGGGAGGTGTTTGGTTTTCGGGATAGTTCAGGATTTATTTCTCAAGGGTGTTGGTGGAGGTTGCGAGGATGTCGTTTAGGATGAAGCCGATAATACCACCAGCCAGAGGAGCTATCAAGTAAACTAGTAGACCCCAGTTGAGGGCGATAGCGTCGTTATTGAAAGCTTCCATCGAGAGGGCGATTGCTGGGTTTAGTGCGAAACTGCCACCGCCAATAAACATGGTTGCAACAGAGGCGAAGATTACCGCAGCTGAAACACCAAGACCGACAGTAGCGGCAAAAGTGAAGACACTCTTGCGGTACTGGAGGGCGCGGGCAAAGAAGAGACCTATGATGATAGCACCGATGAGCTCAATTGCAAGTACGTGCCACTCGCCGTCAGCTGGAAGTGGGAGCATAGTGAAGAGTTCTGGAGCGTGCTGCCCAAACTGAGCCATCTCTGCGCTAACTTCTGGATGTACAGAGATGAATGATCGTAGCATGACGAAAGCAAGCATAGCACCGATAGCTTGTGCGAGGATATAGAAGACTGCGCGGATCGCCGAGATGCGGCGCGTGACAGCTAAGCCGAGTGTTACTAATGGGTTGAGATTGGCGCCAGAGATGGAATAAACGAGAATAGTAACACCAATAACACTAAGCCAGATGAAGTGAGGATTTGCTTGGAGCATCAGGAATAGCGTGGTAAGTAGGAAGACGCCGATGATTTCAGCGACGAGTGCGCCGATGAAAGCTGGTCGCTGGAAGATAGTAGAAGCATCTTCTGTTTCGGTGTATTTTTTGCTAAAGAAACTCTTGACGAGACCTGATTGTTGTGGGGTCGCGGTAAAAGTTTCGGCTTTTAGAGTCTCGGTTTTTTTCTTTATTGATGATGTTGTAGTTTTGGCTTTTTGGGTCTTTGTAGCGGCGGAAGATTTGGACTTCGACGCAGTTTTGGCTTTTTTCGTGGCCATTTTACCTCCTTAAATGAAAATATGCGACTATTATATCATATTATCAAGCGGCATGAGTGGCTTTTGGAATAATCTGGGAAACAGTGTAGAATGTGAGTATGGGACTAATCGTAAAACAAGATGGGCAAAGAAGTCAGCTGCGAGATCGCGTGGCGGCGGAATTAAGGGAGAAGGCGCAGCGGACGTCGCTGGATGAAGGTGCGAAGACGGATTTCGTGGAAGATTCGGTGCATCAGCGAGATATGAAACAGACGACATCGCTGGCGGGGGCGTGGGTAGCGCTGTTTGTGCTGGTGGCGGTGGCGATTTTGATAGTGTTTTTGACATTGAGGTAGGATGATGAAAATTGATGAAGTGAAGAAATTATTGATGGAGCGGGTGAAGGTGGCGGAGGATCCGAGGAGTGTTTTGCGTGCGAAAGAGCTGAGGGGGTTGTATGGGGAGATTGCGAAGTTGCCAGCGGAGGAGCGTGGGGGGTTTGGGCGGAAGGTGAATGAGCTGAAGGTGGAGTTGGAGGGGATGATTGTGGAGATTGAGGCGGAACGAGAGAGTGCGGCGGTGGAGGCGATCGACGTGACGGCGCCGATGGGTGTGAACGGGAAATTGCCTGAACTGATGACGGCGGAGAGTAGTTCGCGGCATCCGTTGATGGTAGAAATTGAGCGGGTGGCGGATATTTACCAGAAGATGGGGTTTGAGGTGGTGGAGTCGAGGCAGCTGGATGATGATTTTCATATGTTTGGGGCGTTGAACTTTCCTGATGGTCACCCTGCGAGAGATGGATATGATACTTTTCGGACGAGTGAAGGGTTTATCCCGCCTGCGCATACGTCGACTATGCAATATAGGGTTTTGACGGCGGGGCGAGAGAAGTTGGAGGCGGGTGGACAGATTGCTGTTGTTGTTCCTGGGCGGGTATTTAGAAATGAGGATGTGGATGCGACACACGAACATACTTTTTATCAGTGTGAGGGGGTTTTTGTGTCGAAAGATGCGACACTGGGGCAGATGCTGGGGGTGTTGCGCGAGTTTTTTGAGACGTATTATGGGCAGAAGTTGAAAATCAGGACGCAGCCAGGGTATTTTCCTTTTACGGAGCCAAGTTTGGAGTTTGCGATTGAGAAGCCTGCGAGTCTCGGCGGGAAGGGCGATGGGTGGCTGGAGATGCTCGGATGTGGGATGATCCATCCGAATGTTCTGAAGACGGCGGGGATTGACCCAGAGGTTTATAAAGGGTTTGCGTGGGGTGGGGGGATCGAGCGACTGGTGATGTTGAAGTATGGGATCGATGATATACGGTGGTTCGAGAGTGGGAAATTGAAGTTTTTGAAGGAGTTTTAGTGATGGGAAAAGTGAAACTGATCGCGGGCGTGGTAGCTGGGCTGGGGGTTTTGGCGGTGTTGGTTTTTGCGGTGCCGCTGGTGAGGATGGGGCTGGAGTGTGACGTGGTGTCTGAGTGTAGGCGGGATCCGGAGAGTTTAACTTGTTTGCCGGATGTTTGTTTCGACTCGAGGCGGACGGTGACGCTTTTTGAGGCGTTGACGGATCAATATCCGGACAGTAGGTATCATTGGTATGGTGAGGGGGCGGATGAGTAGGACGGTTTTTGAGCGGGTGATCGACGGGGAGTTGCCGAGTCGGAAGGTTTATGAGAATGAGACGGTAGTGGCGTTTTTGGATATTGATCAGAGCGATGAGGGGCATCTGTTGGTGGTGCCGAGGATTGCGGTAGATAAGTTTTATGAACTGGAGGATGAGGTGTGGAGTGAGCTGATGCGAGTGTCGAAGGAGTTGGCGGTGCGACTGGAGAGAGTGACGGGTTGTCGGACGCGGATGGAGATTCTCGGGGTGGATGTGCCGCATGTACATGTACATCTAGTGCCGATTACGGTGGTGAGTGGGAAAGTTTTTGGGGAGAATAAACTGGCGGGGTTGAGCGCGGATGAGATTTGGGAGGCGCTGAAGTGAAGAAGGCGATTTTGATTCATGGATGGGGGGATAGGGAAGAGTTTGATAATCTGGAGATTCCGACGGCGAGTAATTGTCATTGGTTTCCGTGGGTGAGTAAGCGGCTGATGGTGGCGGGCGTGCATGCGGTGGCGATTGAGATGCCGAATTCGTATTATCCTGAGTATGAAGTCTGGAAGAAGGAGCTGGAGAGGTTTGAGCTGGATAAGGAGACGGTGTTGGTGGGGCATAGTTGCGGGGCTGGGTTTTTGGTGAGGTATTTGAGTGAGGAGGACGTGCGGGTGAGGAAGGTGGTTTTGGTGGCACCGTGGCTGGGGATAAAATATGAGTGGACAGAGCCGTTTGATCAGGAATTTTTTGAGTTTGAGATTGATCGGGATTTGGTGGAGAAGACGGTAGATGGAGTGGTGTTAGTGGAGTCAACGAATGATATGCCGCAGATTAACGAGAGCGTGGAGGTTTTGAAGGAGAAGGTGGACGGGATGAGGGTGGTGAAGTTGGAGGGGTGCGGGCATTTTATCTTGAAACATATGGAGACAGAGGAGTTTCCTGAGCTGGTGGAGGAGGTACTGAGATGACGAAGATTGTGATTGTGGATGAGAAGGATGAGGTGATTGGGGCGAAGAAGCGGGAGGAAGTTGATGAAAATAGAGAGATTATTTATCGGGTGGCGGCGCTTTGGTTGGTGAATTCTAGGGGGGAGCTGCTGGTGGCGAGGCGGGCGTATTCGAAGTCGCATCATCCTGGGAGGCTGGCATGTTCGGCAGCGGGGACGGTGGAGGAAGGGGAGAGTTATTTAGAAAATATCGTGAAGGAGGCGGAGGAGGAGCTGGGAGTTTCGGGGGTGGAGTTTGAGGAGTTGTTTAAGGATTTTCGGGATGGGAATTATCGGCATTTTACGCAGTGGTATGTGGGGAGGTGCGAGTGGAGTGTGGAGGAGTTTAAGGTGGATGAGCGGGAGGTAGCGGAGATTTTTTGGATGAAATACAAGGATGTAGTGAAGGATTTTGAGGAGAATGCAGATGGTTGGGTGGGGGCTGGGCGGTCGCTGGAGGAGATTGGAAAATGGCTAGCTGAGAGAAAAGAAAATGAGGAAGGAGAATCGTCGTGATTGTGTCGTTGAACTGGCTGAAGGAGTATGTGGATATTGATGTGAGCGTGGAGGAGCTGGGGGTTTTGATCGGGGCGCGGCTGGTGGAGATTGAAGGGAAGGAAGACTGGGCGGAGAAGTATGCCGGTGTGGTGATTGTGAAAGTGGTGGAGTGTGAGGGGGTGGAGGGATCGGATCATTTGAGTTTATGCAGGGTGGATGATGGCGGTGTAGTGGAGGGGATGGAGAGGGGTGAGGATGGGCTAGTGAAGGTAGTTTGTGGGGCGCCGAATGCGAAGGCGGGGATGATGGCGGTTTGGTTGCCGCCTGGAGTGGTGGTGCCGGAGACTTGGGGCGATGATGAACCGTTTGTGCTGGAAGCGAGGAAATTGCGTGGACATGTAAGTAATGGGATGTTAGCTTCGATGAAAGAACTGGGGCTGGGCGAGGAACATGATGGGATTGTGGATCTGGGGAGTTCCACGCGAGCTAGTGAAACTCAGGAGGACTTGGTGGGGAGAGGGTTTGCGGAGAGGTTTGGGTTGGATGATGTGCTGTTGGATGTGGAGAATAAATCACTGACGCATCGGCCGGATTGTTTTGGGGTGGTGGGGTTTGCAAGAGAGGTAGCGGGGATTTTGGGAAAGAAATTTGAGACGCCAGAGTGGCTGCAGTTGTCCGAGACGAAGTCTGCTTTTGCCAAGTCGACACAAGCAGGTATTTCTGAGTCGCTTGACGATGTCGATCCTGCCGAAGGCAAGCTTCGTCACTACTCATCGTCAAATCAAGATCAGAAAACTGATGTGGCGAAATTGGCAAAATTAGACTCCGCCTCTACGGAGTTGCTGGCTGTTAAAATCATAGACTCAAGACTGTGTCCGCGATATCAGGCGGTGGTTTTGGAGGCGGGGGAGGTGAAGGAGGGGCGAAGGGATGGTTTGAGTGAGGAGGAGTTGAAGTTGGTGAAGGCGGGGATGCGGGTGATTGATCCGATTGTGGATTTGACGAATTATCTGATGCTACTAATTGGGCAGCCGCTTCATGCTTTTGATTATGATAAGTTGGTGGAAGTTGGTGGTCTAGACGTGCCGAAGATTATCGTGCGGGCGGCGAAGGATGGCGAGGAAATTGAGCTGTTGGATGGGCGGACGGTGAAATGTGATACGAATGATATTTTGATTACGTCGAATGATGTGCCGGTGGCGCTGGCGGGGGCGATGGGGTGTGCGAATACGGTGATCGATGAGGGGACGAAGCGGATTATCGTGGAGTCGGCAACTTTTAGTTTGTATAATCTCAGGCGGACGCAGATGAAACATGGGATTTTCAGTGAGGCGATTACGAGGTTCACGAAGGGGCAGCCGGCAGAGTTGACGGATCCGGTGGTGAGAGAATTTGTGCGGAGGATGGAGGGTATGGGGTATGAGGTGGTGAGCGAGGTGGTGGATTGCTATCCTGTGAGACAGGAGAATCCTGTGATTGAGGTGAGTGTGGAGGAAGTGAACGGGCTACTCGGGACGGATTATTCTTGGAGGGCGATGGAGGAGACGCTGCGGAATGTGGAGTTTGAGGTGTGGTGTGAGTGTGGCGAGGAAGGGAAGTGTAAGTGTGAGAAGGTGAATGTGCGGGCGCCGTATTGGCGGACGGACGTGCGGATCCGGGAGGATGTGATAGAGGAAGTGGGGAGGCTGCTGGGGTACGATTCGGTGCCGATGGGTTTGCCGATGAGGGAGTTTCGGGCGGTGAGGCGAGATGAACTGGGGGAGTTGAAGGCGAGGATTCGCGGAGTGTTGTCAAGTGGTGGGGCGAATGAAGTGTTGACTTATGGGTTTGTGCATGGGGATTTGATACGGAAGGCGGGGCAGGACGTGGAGAATTCTTATCAGCTGACGAATTCTATTTCGCCGGAGTTGGAGTATTTGCGACAGTCGATCGTGCCGAGCTTGCTGGAGAAAGCGCAGATGAATTTGAAGGCGGGGTATGAGAAGTTTGGGCTGTTTGAGATGAACCGAGTAAGTCCGAAGCATTTTGGGGTGAATGAGGAGGGTGTGCCAGTGGAGAAGAATAAGTTGGCGATGGTGGTCGTGGATCGGAAGGGGGATGGGGCGTATTATGAGGCGAAAAAGTATGTGGAGTTTTTGATGCGGAAGCTGGGTGTGAAGGTGGAATTTGTGGCGATGAAGGAGAAACTAGCGGCTACGAGCGCGCCGTTTGAGATGAAGAGGACGGCGGAGGTGAGGAGTTTGGATGGGGAGATTTTGGGGATCGTGGGGGAATTTACGGGGGGTGTGAGGCGGGCATTTAAGTTGTCTGAAGGAGTGGCGGGGTTTGAGTTGGGTGTGGATGTTTTGTTGCCATTGGTGAGTTCGCTGGAGGGGCAGTATCGGAAAATGAGTCGGTATCAGGGGGTGGAGCGGGATTTGACGGTGAGGGTGAGCGCGGAGGTGGAGTACGGGGAGATTTTGAAGGCAGTGGAGGGGGTGCTTGCGGGGAAGGGGTTAGAGTTTGAAGTAGAACCTGTGAGTATTTGGCAGGGGGAGGATTTGAGTACGAAGAATGTGAGTTTGAGGCTGAAGTTTGCGAGTTTTGATGGGACACTTGGGAAGGAGGAGATAAGTGAAGTGATGGATAGTGTGGTGGATGGAATGAAGAAAGTGGGTGCGGAGGTAGTGTAGGCGGGGTGTTGTGAAATTTTGAAAATGTGAGGTAAGCGGGATGGTGGATGTGATACAATGAGAGTCAGTGTTTTTATGCGAGTAAATAAGGAGGTAAGATGAAGAGTGTAGAAAGCAAGACGCCTATGGGGCAGAGGATTGCGATTGGTGGGATAGCGGCGCTAATGGTGATAAGTACGATTGCGCTTTATTTGATGATTATTATTTCGGACGGGAACGATCGGTCGGAGTTGGCGAGGCAAGAGGAGGCGATGGCGAGGTTTGTTGAGATGGAGTCGGTTTGGAGCGCGGAGGCTAGCGCTCTAATGGAGGAGCAGAGGGTGGAGCTGTCGGAGCGATATTTTGAAGAGTTTAGTAGGTTTAGGGGTGAAGTGAGGGGTTTTAATGCGGCGGCGGTGACTGAGCTTTCGACGCGAGATCTAGTGATCGGTGGTGGGCGAGAGATCGGCGAGAATGATTTCGACTACGCAGCGTTTTATATTGGGTTTCTTGCGGACGAGACGATCTTTGACTCGTCGCTGAATGAGGCATCGTTAGCAAATCCACTAATGGGTGGAAGTATGATCGATGGGTGGAATGAGGGGATTGTAGGGATGCGAATTGGTGGTGTGAGGGAGATTACGATACCAGCACATATGGGATATGGTCCGCAGGAGATGGGTGAAATTCCACCAAATTCACCACTGAGGTTTATCGTTATGATGATCGAGAGACCGGCTGATATAGATTTCCCGCCGTTTCCAGAAGGAATAGTCGAGGCCTGTATTGAAGCACATAGGCATGAATTGGGTGATATGGCAGAGTTCCTCTGTGAGGATGCGTACGGAAATCACGGAGAATTCTAAATGAAGGAGTTGGTGGTAGTCGGTTCGGGGCCAGCGGCTCTGACGGCAGCGCTGTATGCAGCGAGAGAAGGGGTGGGAGTGACGGTTTATGAGAAAGAGAGTTTGGGTGGTTTAGCGGGGACGATTGATGTAATTGAGAATTATCCCGGGACAGGAAATGTGACTGGTGCGGAGTTGGTGGGGAAGATGCGAGAGCAGGCTGAGAGTTTTGGCGCGGAGTTTGATTATGGCGAAGTGAATAAGCTGGAAGATCGAGGTGATGTAAAGGTATTGACGGTGGACGGGATGGAGGTGGAAGCGCGGAGTGTCTTGATCGCGACTGGATGTGCGAGGAGAAAATTGGGCGTACCTGGTGAGGCGGAGTTTGATGGTAGGGGTGTGCATTATTGTGCGATCTGTGACGGGGCTTTTTATAAAGACAAGAAAGTGATTGTGATCGGTGGGGCGAACTCTGCGATACAGGAAGCGCTGTTTTTGGCGAAGTTTGCTAGTGAAGTGGAGATCGTGGCGTTGTTTGATATTATGGCGAGCGGGGTGTTGAGAGGGCGGTTAGAGGAGGCGGTGAAGAGTGGTAAAGTGAAGGTGAATACATATGCCGATACAGTAGAGGTGGTGAGTAAAGATGGGAAGGTGGTGGGAGTGAGAGTGAAAGAAGAGAGTGGTGAACGAGTGGTTGAAGGGGATGGGGTGTTTGTGTTTATCGGACTAGTGTCGACGACGGAGTTTTTGGAGGGATCGGGGGTGGAATTGAGCGAGCGAGGGTTTGTGGTGACAGATGAGAGTTACGAGACGGGGATGAAGGGGGTTTTTGCGGCGGGGGATGTACGTGAAGGGGCGACGCGGCAGATTGTGTGTGCGGCGGGTGAGGGAGCGGCGGCGGCGCTGGTGATTGGGGAGTATTTAGGAGAGTAGGGATTTCGGAAGTTTTTAGGGAAATTAAAAACCGCCTTTTGAGGGGCGGTTCTTTTGTGCGAGCTAGGTATAATACCTAGTTATGATGTGATTGAGTGGAATACTTGCCATGCATCTAACATCGCATGAGTGTAGGGGACGCAGTATCCAGATTGGGTTGTGACGAAGAAGCTACAGAGCTCTTTTGTGGAATTGGTAGTACAGAGGTCGAGCATGTGATAGGTTTCGCCGACGGCTTTTAGGACAAAGTCGCGGATGCGACCGTCTGGACTATCTTTAGCGATCTGTTCTGAAGTTGCGATACGTATTTTGATTTCTTCGTAGCGATCAAGCTGTGTTCGTATTGTTTGGATAAAGCTGATCGGGGTACAAACAGTGATGTTGTTTGCAAACATACGGAGACAGTATGCTTCGCGAAGGAGTTCGTTCTCGATAGTGAGGATGTGTGAAGCGTCGCCGTCGCCGACCAGTGAGTCGCGTAGGGATGGAAGTATCAGAAGAGCATCTCTACGATTATCTCTGACAGCATGTTCGAAGGACAAAGTTGCGGTTTTACGGAAGATAGACTGCTCTGGTAGAATCGGAAATTCAAGGCGGCCTCTTGGGGTTTTGGTGGTCGGAAGGACGTTTATGACAGTCAGGAGGCCTTCAGGAATGATGATTGTTCCTTCGCCTGTTCTCCAGTGGACGATCGTGGACTCGATAGGGAAGTCAGGGTCTTCTGGGAAGTTGCGACCGACGTGAGTCATCCAGTTGCGAATGTTTACCGATAGAGGTCTACCAAAAAAGTCTCCAGTAGTAGTTTTGTCTGCGAATAGGCCAGTCGCGTAATGAGCTATAAATTCTTTACGGAACTTCTCGCGAGCGGCGGGGCCTTGGGTGTGGATTTTAAGGTTGCGCATAAGACTGTCGATGAGTTCATCGATGAGGGTGCGTACCATCTCTGCGTTACGGTCAGTGACGCTGACGATAAGTTGTGGCTGTGAATCAATCAAGTTTCTGGGTCTTAAGCGTTTACCGTCTTTGTAAAAGTTTGTAAATACTTTTGTGTAGTACTGAAGGAGGGCTTTGGACGCGTGAATTGGTATGTGAGTGACGTCTTGGGTGATAGGGAAATGACTGCAGGGGTGGTGGCGAATTTTGAGAAAACTAAAAATGTCGTACGTGTTGTGGCCGCTGGGTGATAGTTCGATATAATCGAGCGGGTCGGACCCAGCATGGAGAACGAAACAGGCTTTTGTACAGCAGTCGATGTCTGGGTCTGCGAGAAACTCGCGGATAAGTCCAGCTGTAGACTCGTAGGTGAGCTGTTTAGTGATTCCGGGTTGAGATGCTTCGCCACAGAAATCACAGCGACCGTTGCAGCCGTTTGTAAGACCGATAGCATACAGGTGACTGAGAGCGAGACGGCGATTTTGGGGTGAGAAGCTTGCGAAGAATTGATTTGGGTCGATAGATTCACGGGCGTGAACGTTTGTGATTAGGGGGGGGAGATTTGCGCTAGCGCAGTCACTGATACTGTGGTACTGTCTGGTGACGCCGTTAGCGTCGTAGGCTTCGAACATAAAATAGATACTCCTTTCGGGTGGGTTTTTAAGGTACTTCTGTAAACCTGTAGATTGTGACATGTTTATCGTTGTATGTCAATAATAGTAGTAATGAATAAGGGTTTTGAGTGAAAGAGAAGAGCCGCCTCAAAGGAGGCGGCTTAAGGAAATATCTAACCAAATTTACTGAAGTTGTGCTTCAGTGACCTTAGCCCTGACTCTGATATAACAGTCACCGTCTGGGAGGAGACCCCCGATATTTACGCCTGTAGTGGTGATATCGCCAGGAATGGCGATGCCGTTTGGGTGGTTGGTGTTGAAGAGAAGAATGGTGTCTGGCACGTAGGCGGTGTGAAGCGGAAGTTCTTTGCGAATGCGGACGTTTTCTAGAGTTATGTCGCTTGTGTTCTTGATGTGGATCTGGTATTCGATTAGATCTCCAGGCTGGGCGTCGAGAGTGGATTGCCAGCTATCTACGCCAGTTTGACCAAGAGATCGCATCTTTAGATCGTCCGTAATTGGAGTGTTGTCGGTAAATTGGGGTTTAATGACAAAAGTTACGTAACCTTCGTGTTGGAGACCGCCCGGAAAATTACCGTCGAGAGTTTCGTAGCCGAGAAGGACACCAGTTTTTGTGAAGAGGTATTCTGAGAGCGGGACGCATTCTTTGAAGTGATTGTTGTAGTACTGGATGGAGCTTGGGTCGCAGAAGATGTTGAATTCTTCTGTCGCCCAAATTGTGACACCGTCCCATATACGGGAAGGTTTGGAGTTGCTGGACTCAATTCCGCCTGTAATACCGTGAATTTTGGCGGTTGTAATGGGGAGATTGAAGTTGGCGCGGACGTTTTTAGCTATACGACTCGAATTATTGTGAACGTAGAGGCGTATGATGTACTGACGGCCTGGGTTGATTCGTAAAGTAGAAGACCAGGGGTTGTTTGTTCCCAGTTCTCGAATACCTACGAAATTGCGTTCGTCTCCTCCGATATGAGGGTTGCTGGTGATTGAGTTGAAGGTGGCGCTTAGGGGTAGAGTGTTCTTTGTAAACATTTTGCGTTTTGGGCCCCAGCCAGCGATAGGTTTTGCTGGTATTGTCGTAGAATGAATCAGCATATTAAAGACCTCCTATAGGATGATTTGGTTCAAATATATGAATGTGCGTCGCAGATGTCTAGTATGGACGTCCGACAAAGTCCTATTATTGTAGCATAATTGTGATTGATTGTCAATCTTAGAGAGGATTTAGCGGGTTAGTGATGCTTTTGCTAATTAGGTGTGTGGATGGTAGAATGGGGACACTGAATATTTAAGCGGAGGTTTAGTTCGATGGCAGATTTTAATAAGATTTTGACCCCTGGTGACTATGAGAATGGCGAAATTAATGTAGTAATTGAGATTCCGACAGGGAGTAATCATAAAGTTGAATGGAATCGTGAGTTGGCTTGTTTCGAGTTGGACCGCGAGGAGCCGACTATTTTTGCGAAACCTTGTAATTATGGGTTTATCCCGCAGACTCTGGATGAGGATGGGGATGAGCTGGATGTTTTGTTGGTGACGGATCATCCATTGCCGATGGGGGTATTTCTAAAGGCGCGAGTACTTGGCGTGATGAAGTTTGTGGACGATGGCGAGGTGGACGACAAGATTATCGCGGTGCCAGCGGATGACCGAAATAACGGAGATATGTACCGGACAATTGACGACCTACCAAAGCAGTTTATTAAGCAGTTGAATCATCATTTCGACCACTATAAGGATTTAAAGAAGCCTGGATCGACTGAAGTAAAAGGGTTTGAAGGGGTTGAAGAGGCGAAGAAGGTGATCGCTGAGGCGATTCTGCGCTGGGGAAAGTAGATTGACTAGGGTGGTAGATCAAAGAGTTCGAGAGTCGCTAGGGCTGGTTATTGAGGTGTTTCGAGGGTTTCGAGGGGAGTTGATGGAACATTTCGGGAGGCTTGATTTCGAGCGGAAGGGGGATCTGTCACCTGTTACTGTTTATGATCGGAAGATTGACGAGGAGGTGCGGCGGAGGCTTGCGGAAGACTTTCCAGAAATGGGTTATGAAGGGGAAGAAACGGGGGATTCTCGTGGAAGTGGAGGGTATTGGACAGTGGACCCAATTGATGGGACGACGAGCTATATTCGGCGACTGACGAGTTGTACGAGTATGGCGGCGTATGTAGACGGGGAAGATATTCTAGCGGCAGTGATTTATGATTTTGTGGGAGATGTTTTGTATACGGCGATTAGGGGAGAGGGGGCTTATCGGGACGGAGAGAAGATTGAGATATTTGAGAGTGATCGGATGTTTGAGGTGAATATGCATGGGCGGAAGGTATTTTCGGAGGTGAGTGCTTTGCTTTCGCCGCAAGACTTCAGAGTGCATCACCCGATGGGGGCGATGGGGAGGCAGGCGTTGCATATTGCGGAAGGAAAGTTTGACGGGTATATGAATCTGGATGGTCGTGGGGCGATGCATGATTTTGCGCCGGGTATTTTGATAGCTATGGAGGCTGGGGCGGTGGTAGTACCGATTTTGGACGAGGAATCTTCTATCTATAGATGGGATAGGCCATTTTTTATAGGGTCGGGGAAGGCGGCGGAGATAGTAAGGAGAAATCGAGAAGAGATTGGGCGGATTTTTGTGAAGAATTTTGGCGAGTAAATAATTAGTAGGATGGTTTTGGCGTTTATTTGGTGAGGTGGGTGTGATATGATTGGAGCATAAGCGAGATAAATTAAGTAGGAGGCTTTATGGTGAAAATTGCGATTAATGGATTTGGGCGGATCGGGAGAAATGCGTTTAAGATTGCGTTTGAGCGTAAGGATGTGGAAATCGTAGGGATTAATGATCTGACAGATACGCGAACGTTGGCACACTTGTTGAAGTATGACTCAAACTACGGAACTTATCAGAAACAAGTGAGTCACGAGGATGGGTATCTGGTGGTGGATGGGCAGAGAATCAAGGTGACAGCAGTGAAAGAACCACGAGAATTGCCGTGGGGTGATCTAGGTGTGGATGTAGTGATGGAATGTACGGGGCGGTTTGTGGATCCAGCGGCAGCGCGGGCGCATATCGAAGCGGGGGCGAGGAAGGTGGTGATTTCGGCACCGGCGAAAGGTGAGGGTGCGAAGACAATTGTACTCGGAGTAAATGAAGATATTCTGGTGGCTGAGGATGAAGTTGTGAGTAATGCGAGCTGTACGACGAATTGTATTGCGCCAGTGATGAAAGTTCTCGAGGAGACTTTTGGGATTGAGAAGGCGATGATGACGACGATCCATAGTTATACGGCGACACAGGCATTACTAGATGGTCCTGCGAAGGACTTGCGCGAATCGAGGGCTGCAGCGGAGAACATGGTGCCGACAAGTACGGGGGCGAGTATCGCGGCAGGGATTGCGCTACCTGCGATCAAGGGTAAGTTTGCGGGGCTGAGCGTGCGTGTACCGACGCCAGTGGTGAGTATGAGTGATTTCGCAGTGCTGTTGAAGCGAGATACGAATAAGGATGAGATAAATGAGGCGTTTAAGAAAGCTGCTGCTGAGCCGTATTATCAGGGAATTTTGGCGGTGACCGAAGAGCCGATGGTGAGTGTGGATTTCAAGGGGAATTCTCATAGCTCGATCGTGGATTTGGCGCTGACAGATGTTGTGGCAGGAAATTTGATTAAGGTGGTGGCTTGGTATGATAATGAATGGGGATATTCGAATAGGTTGGTGGAACTCACGGCAGATATGGGGAAGATGGCGGCGTAGAGTTGATTGAACTACACGAAAAACCACCTCTTTACAGAGGTGGTTTTTGATGGTGTGCTTGACAAAATGGGGGGGGGTTGTGTTATTGTGTGATTTCAGCTGAGAGGGAATGTTTAGTTAGATTCTACTCGGCTTTTTCGCGAGAAGCGAGTACTTTTACAAATAGTTTTGGAGGGAGGCGGACTGATAAATGGTACTGCGATGCGGAGATTACAGCGATATTGACTGGAAGGAGGTTTTTGGAAAGACACTCTGGGCGTTGATTGTTTATGTTGTGTTATTTGGTCTGATATGTTTTATTATCTGGGCTGGTTGCACAAGAGCAGAGACTATGGAATTTAATGAGTATGCAGAAGCGTTTAATGTATTGTCGGAAGATGAGCGTGAGATGTTTGCGCCGCTTGTGAGATTTCGAGACAGTCTTTCGGAAGAAGAAAATTTATTCCCACTAAGAACCTTAAGAGACCCTGTTGGAACGCTAATAGGTAGATTGATATGGCTTGCTATTGTGATTGCGCTGCCGATTTTGTCCTTGGTGACATTTCTGGCGTACTGGTACGAGAAGGATTCGCGTTATCGACTGGCGAATTTACCACTTTCGAAGATTTATGGCTGGGTTTTGTTACTAGCGATGTTTGCTGCATGGCCAATTTTGGTTATCAGTGGCATCATGATGTTAGTGGCGAGATATGGCTGGAGTAAGCGTGAGAAAAAGGCAATTGAGGAGCAGGTACAAGAAGAACTAGACTATAAGCAACCGTCGGTTAGTGAGCGTATAAAAACAATGCGATCGGCGCGCCAACAGTATGTAAGATACCGTGCAAAAGGCCGTATGGACGCATGGCTACACGAAAAACAAGAAATTCAAGAAGCGATCGATAGAGAAAAGAAGCACTTGCAAGCTTGTGGTAAGCGAGTTCAGGAGAGTCAAAAGCGGCTGAGTGAATATAAAGCTCAAATGGAAGGGATGGGATCTGGTCCAATATCTGAAGAAGATACGAGGGCGAGGGCTGCTGCAGAATGGGATATTATCTCAGAGATGCGAGGTGTTTCGTCGATCGTGAGTCGGAAGACGCAAAAATCAGGACAGAAGAGTTTGATTATTGATGTTGCTGTGCGAGTGCCGTATAAAGGTGACTTGTATGATTTCGGAGATTATCGAATTTCGATTGGTAATGCAGACTTTTCGTGTCGAAGAATTCGTTCTGGTGTTAGGTTGAATGCTTTAAGCAGGTCACCTGATTATAATCAAAGTAGTGGTTTTTGTTTTGGCGGTCGTCGTAGTGCTATCGATGACTACGTGAAGAACGGCAGATTATTAGAGGCGATTACGCTGATTATTGACAGCCTACATTCGGTTAACGAAGGTGTCGAGGTGGATATTCCACATTGTTTTCGTAAAATATCGACCATAGAAAGAGCTCGGAGAAAAATATGGCGCAAACGTAGCGCATAGGAGGTGTAGGTATGCTAGATTTAGTCATACCTTTGAAAATTTGGCAGGAGATTTTGTATTGTACGAAGCTGTGTGATCCGAACGAAGTGACCGGAATTGGGATATTGAGGTTGAAGAGAGTGGATAAAGAAACTCTGAAGGTGGAGCGATTGTTTTTACCTGAACAGAAGGTGTCACGCGGCTTGAGTACTTTTGATGAAACGGCGCTGCACGGCATAATCGTGGATCTTGCTGATGAAGGTAAGGGGGATGATATAGAGTGGCTGAGGTTTCGCTGGCACTCGCACGGTAGAGGAGATGTTTATTTTTCGACTATTGACGAGGAAGATATCGACAACTGGGCGGGCGACTGGGTGATAAATTTGGTTGTAAATGTGTATGGCGAACATGTGGCGCGGTTGGATATGTTTGAGCCGCTGCGCATCCGGCAATATCCTGTGCGAGTGATCATAGATTACCCTGTCAACAGGCGACTTATGGATCGCTGTAAAGACGAGGTCGATGCAAAAGTACGAGATTAGTTTCATAAAAAGAGGTGGTATTAGTGAGAGATTTTTCGGATCAGACAAATATATTCGACCCCAGTAAGTTTACTTGGCCAGTACATATAGTTGGTGCTGGCGGTATAGGAAATATCGTAGTGCAACTGCTCGCTAAGATGGGTGTGCAAGAGATTCACCTCTGGGATGATGATGTTCTGGAGACTCGTAATGGTCCAGTAGAAATTGCCTACAGCGAGGCTTACGTAGGGCAACTAAAGATAGATGCTGCGCGAGCGACTGTGGATTTTTTGGTTGGAGAGGGTGCTGTTAAGTTGATCACACACAATGAGCGTGTAACGAAAGATACAGCGCTTGAGGGAGTGGTGATTAGCGGCGTGGATTCTATGGCGAGTCGGGCGGAAATCTGGGAATGTGTGAAAGACAATTTTCTGGGGATTCCACTCTATGTAGATGCGCGTAGTTCCGGTGAAGAAATCATGGTTTTTGGTTTTTCACCTGCGGATTTTGCTGCAGCGGAAGAGTATACTGAAGACTGGATGTATTCGGATAGTGAAGCTTCGAAGCTGGAATGCGGTGCACGAAATATCGGCTATATCGCCGCTATGATCGGTGGCGAAATTGCAAGGATTGTTACGAGATTCCATCGGGATTTACCGATTGAATTTAGGACAGCGAGAGATCTGTCCAACAACTAAAAGGAGGGCTAGATAATGTCAAAGCAATTAGTAAGAATCTCAGTAGGTGCTGGTACGAAGCCGATCGAGGTGGAGTGGAAGCAGGGCGACACAGTTGCGACGGTCTTGAAGCGCGCAGACGTGAAGATGGAAGAAGGTAGAGTGGCTACTCTCGGGAAGAAAAAGGTCAAGAATCCCGAAAAGACTACAGTGTCGGCAGGCGATCTGATCGTTGTGGAAGGTCAGCCCCGGAACGGATGCTAGGAGCGTCAAGAAATAAGCACTGAGTGCGGCAAAACTATTTGAATAAGGTCGAGTATTATGCTCGGCCTTTTTCTTTTGGATATAATTCGTTCAGTAGTGGGTGTTGAGTGCAAAAGAAAAATCCGCCCTTTTTACAGGGCGGATTTTGGTTGGCTGCTTGTTGTGGTGTGACTAGAGGTTAGGTGTTTCGCATGTAGTCGATTACTTGCTGCGCGGCGGCTTGTGTGTCGGGTTGACTAGTGTTTGTAATTTGTGCGATGTTGCCAATTATTACGAGCGTATGGATATTGAAGTTGGCTAGACAGGAGTTGACACTGGCGGCCCAGAGTTCGGCCAGAGCGCGTTGTCTGGAGATGATACCGTTTGAGTTAAGGAATTTGAGCGTGTGGGGAGTTTGCGAGAAGAGACTGCCAGGTGTGTCGAGAAGTTTAATGATGGCTTGATGTGCCGAATCGGGAATGTCGCTAACGAATGTATTGTAGTGGTTCTTAATAGGTATCCAATTGCGGTCTGACGAGTCTGGGTCTTTTTGGCAGTTGTCGACAGCCCAGTAGTACAGGAGGACGGTGTGTTTTTTGAAGATTTCAGAGCCTTCGCCGTAGGCTATTTGGTGGAGGAGAGACCCGTGTAGTTCTCTCTTTTTTTCGTCGGGCCAATCGTATGAGGGTTTTATTGTGACATATATAGTGATATATGTCAATATTAGTGGAGATAGTGCGGGGGTTGAGGTGAGTGTGATACAATCATAAGCATGAAGATATTTGTCGCGGCGGATCATGGGGGTTTTCGGATGAGGGAGAAGATTTTAGAGTACTTGCAGGAGCGGGGGCGAGAGGTGGTTGACGTAGGAAATAAAGAACTAGAGCCAGAGGACGATTTTCCGGGAATTGCGAGGGCGGCGGTGATGGGGCTTCTGTCGAGTGATGATGGGGCGCGGGCGATTTTGATCTGTAGTGGTGGGCAAGGAATGGCAATGATGGCGAATCGATTTAGGGGAGTTAGGGCGGTGGTAGCGTGGGATACGACAGAGGTGAGAGTTAGTCGAAATGATAACGACAGCAATGTACTGTGTCTACCTGCGCGAGTACTAGATGGAAACGAAACTCTATGGAAAGATATTATTGACACTTGGCTGGAGGCGCCGTTTGCGGCGGCATCGCGATATATTAGACGTAATGGTCAGCTTGACGAAATTTAAAAAGGGGGAAATATGAGCAGTGTAATCGTGCCGACAATAACAACCGATAATCCAGAAATCTATAAGAGTGAAATGGAGAAGATTAGGAAGTTTTCGCTGAGAGTGCAAGTGGATGTGGCGGACGGGGTATTCGCGCCGGTGCAGTTGACGCCAGTTGAGAGGATTTGGTGGAATGCGGGGATGGAGGTGGATGTACACATGATGGTGGCGCGGCCGTCGGATTATATGGATATTTTGCTGAAGTTGAAGCCGAGCATGGTGATTTTGCATGCGGAGGTGGAGGAAGATATTACGCCACTTCTGGAGCTTCTGAAAAAGAGTGGGATTAAGTCAGGGATTGCGTTGCTACGTCCGACATTTCCTGGACATCTAGCGAATGCAATTCATCAAGCGAATCATGTAATGATATTTAGTGGAGAGCTGGGGAAACAGGGTGGAAAGGCGAGTTTGATGCAGCTCGAGAAGGTGAGGATGATTAAGGCGCTGAATGCCGATGTGGAGATCGGTTGGGATGGAGGGATCGGGATGGATAACGCGTTTACGATTGCACAGGGTGGAGTTGACGTGCTGAATGTGGGGGCTGCGCTTTCTGAGGCGACTGAGCCAGCGGAAGTTTACAAGGCAATGATGGAAGAGATAAATAAACATGGGATTTTTTAGTGAGGCGTAGATGAAGCGAGTGAAAATTGTCTGTATCGGGTCGGCGCTTCAGGATGTGTATTTGAAAGATCGTGATGATTTTACGACGATTAATATGTTTGGGACGAGTTTGTTTGATCGGATTGAGTTAGGGGCGAAGGTGGAAATTGATAAGGTGTACTACAGTACGGGCGGTGGGGCGACAAATGCGGCAGCGACTTTTGCAAGACAGGGGCATGAGGCGGTTTTCCTCGGTGTGGTAGGGCGGGATTCTGCGGGGGCTGCAGTGATTGATAAATTAGATGAGGAAGGTGTGGATACGCGATATGTAAAATATACGGGGCGATACGGGACGGGATATGCGGTGATTTTACTAGCGCCGAGTGGGGAGCGGACGATTCTGGTGTATCGGGGAGCGTCGAATAAGTATGATTTAGTGGATGCTGCGAGTATTTCAGAGATTCAGCCTGACTGGGCGTATTTGACGACGATGGCGGGGGATTTTGGGATGTTAAATAAGGTGTTTGCGGAGTGTGGGAAGGTGGGAGCGAAAATTATGTTTAATCCTGGGAAAAACGAGCTGGAGGAGCCGCAGAAATTAAAGGCATTACTGGAGGATGTGGATGTACTGCTGGTAAATAAGGAAGAGGCGCGGAAGATCGTGCATGGTGAGACGCTGGATGAGTTGGCGGCGCATCTGTTGAATTATGTGAAAGTGGCGATAATTAGCGATGGAGAGAATGGTTCGATGGCTTCGGATGGGAAAAGTCGAGTGCGGGCGGGGGTGTATGAGGATGTGAAGTCGGTGGATCGAACTGGGGCGGGCGATGCTTTTGGGAGTGGGTTTTTGAGCCAGTGGGCGAAAGGGAAGAGTCTCAGAGATGCGGTGCATTTTGCGAGTGCAAACTCGACGAGCGTAGTGATGAAGATCGGGGCGAAGGATGGGATTTTGAGTGAGGGGGCGGAATTGCACGGGATGCCGATTGTGGAGACGAAGTTGAAGTGAATTTACTATTGAGGCTGCTAGGAGAGGATCACCGGGAGTTGATTGCGGTGATCGATGAGCGGGAGAAGCGGCGAGGTTTTGCAAGTGTGGATGCGGAGTTGGTGGGAGAGTTGTATGATCGTAGGACGAAATTGATGGGCGAGCTGGGGTTGGACGTGGGGGACACAACGGCAGAGGAGTTGTATTATGCTCTGAGGGTGAGGTGGCAACGGGAAAAAGACGAGGAAGTGCGGAAGAAGTTTTGGCGGGAATATCAGTATCTGGGGGTGATGTTGGATGGTGAATTGGTGAGTGCGAACGGGAAGGATGTGGAGGAGAATTTGGGGCGGGATTTTGCGGAGCGGAGTTTGGAAGGGTTTCGAAAAGGGCTAGTGAAAGAGATTAAGCGGAGGTATGGACTGAAGTAGAGAACTTCGCACATTACTGATATGATTGGAGGGTGATGAGTCTTGAAGAGTTGAATCGGGAGTTTGGGAGGATGCAGGGGAAATATGGGGCGGTGGAGCTGGATGCGATTTATGGAGGCGGATGTGTGGATAGGCCGGAGGTTTGTTTTGTATTTATGAATCCGACAGGACGGAATGTGGCGGCGCAAAAGTCGTGGCGAGGTGTGAAGACGCCGTGGTTGGGGACGCGGGATGTTTGGAAGTTGTTTGGGGGGTTGGGGTTGATTGGGGAAGAGTTGGTGGAGCGGATTCGGGGGATGAAGGTGGGAGATTGGACGGAGGATTTTGCGAAGGAGGTTTATGAGGATTTGGCAGGACGGGGTGTGTATGTGACGAACTTAGCGAAGTGTACGCAGGTGGACGCGCGGGAATTGTCGAGTGAGGTTTATGGGGATTATTTGGAGCTTTTTTGGCGAGAGATGGAGTTGGTGAGGCCGAGTACGATAGTGTTGTTTGGGAATCAGGTGGGGTCGGTGGTTTTAGGAGAGAAAGTGAAAGTGGGTGAAGTGCGACGGCGGAGATTTGAGCGAGGGGTCGCGGGTGAGAAAGTTGGGGTTTATGTGGTGTATTATCCTGTAGGGAATGGGAGGTTTAATGCGGCGAAAGCGATTGAGGATTTGAGGTGGATTTTGGAGCGGACTGATTGATTTAGTGCGGGGAAGTGTGTAGAATAGGCATATGCGTTATCAAATTTGTGTATCTGGAGCGGCGAGCGGAGAAACAGTAAAAGCGAATCGGGCGTTGGCGTTTACGCTGGGGAAGGTGATTGCGGAGCAGGGTAAAACGCTTATTACGGGGGCGACGGTAGGTTTGCCGATGTATTCGGCGGCGGGGTTCAAGAGTGTGAAAGATGCGAAGGGTGTGTCGGTCGGGTTTTCGCCTGCGTCGAGCTTCCGGGAGCATGTGACAGTTTATCGTCTGCCGACAGTAGAGTTTGATTATATTAATTTCACAGGGATGGCGTATGTGGGGCGGGATGTGCATCTGGTGCGGAGTAGTGATGCGGTGATTACGATCGGGGGAAGGATGGGGAGTTTACATGAGTTTTCGACAGCACTGGAAAGTAGGAAGGTGTGTGGGGTTTTACTGGGGAGTGGTGGGCTGGCGGATTTTATCCCGAAGTTGCTGGAGAATATCGAGGCGCCACATGCGAGTGGGGTGATTTATGACACGTCGCCTGAATCGCTGGTGAAAAAGGTGGTGGCAGCGCTAGATGAGAAGTATAAAGATTTTGAACATGATGGTACGGATGCTCAAGTGAGCGATAAGAGAGCTGGGCGAGGGTAGAGTTTTCTGTAGAAAGTTGAAACCCCGCTGAAAGGCGGGGTTTTTGGTTAGGACTAGTTGTCTTGGAATCTGTAGTGTGTACCGCGACCATAGTTGTCGTCGGACGATTGTCGGGTGAGAGGTCTTCGCGGGGGTGGTGATGGAGGGGTGAGTAGATGGTGATAGTAATGAATAGCGCGGTCTTTTGCGGGCAGGTCGGCGGCGCTGTATTGTGGTGGTGCTGTCCAAAAGGATTTGTCGAGATGGAAGTCTGGTAAGTGGGCGTCTTTGGAGAGCTGTTTAAGGGCTTCATTAATTTTAAGACTTGTGGCATGAGTGGCGTGAGGGTTGAGGAAGATCATGGCGATGTCGGTGAATTTACAGTCGAACACGTCGCCGCTCGTTACTTTAGGTGGGGTTGCGAGAGTTGCTTCTGGTATGGTGGAGTGGATGGTTGAGAGAATTAGTTCGATGTTGGGTGAGTGTTTTTCGGGGTGGTAGAGGAGAGTGTAGTAGAGTGACCCTGGGCCTTTTGAGATTGTGAATAGTATAATATTCATAGTGGCTACCTCCTATCGAAGATTATTTTGAGATGGGAAAATGCGACTAGTTAGTTTAGGGTGAGTATTGTGACATGGATAGTGTGTGATGTCAAGCTTTGGGGTGGAGCGGTGGAGGGATTTGAGGTAGAATGTAGGGATGAAGAAGTTCAAACTAGTGTCGAAATATGAACCGACAGGGGATCAGCCGGGGGCGATTGAGGAGCTGGTGAGGGGGCTGGAGAAAGGGAAGAAGGAGCAGGTTTTGCTGGGGGTGACGGGGAGTGGGAAGACTTTTACGATGGCGAATGTGATTGCTGCTCGAGGAGTGCCGACTCTGGTTTTGGCGCACAATAAGACGCTGGCGGCGCAGCTTTATGCGGAGTTTCGGGAGTTTTTTCCGGAGAATGAGGTGCATTATTTTGTGTCGTACTTCGACTATTATCAGCCGGAGGCGTACATTGCTTCGTCGGATACTTACATCGAGAAGGACTCGCAGATTAATGATGAGATTGAGCGGTTGCGGCATGCGGCGACTACGGCGCTGATCACGCGGAGGGATGTGATAATCGTGGCTTCAGTTTCGTGTATTTATGGGATTGGTAGCCCTGATACTTATGAGGAGATGTCGCTGGTGGTGAAGAAGGGGGAGCGACGGGTGCAGGATAAGTTTGTGCGGCTGTTGACGGACCTGCAGTATCATCGGAATGATGTGGATTTTCGGCGGGGGACTTTTCGGGTGAAGGGGGATGTGGTGGATGTTTATCCGGCGGGGGAGGATAAGGCGTATCGGATTGATTTTAGTTTTGATGAGGTGGAGAGGATTACGGTGATTGATGGGTTGACGGGGGAGGTTTTGGATGAGCCGGGGGAGGTGAGGATTTTTCCGTCGAGTCACTATGTGACACCGAAGGAGAAGCTCAGGGTGGCGATGGATGGGATACGGCAGGAGTTTGAGGAGAGGATGGCGTTTTTTGAGCGGAGTGGGAAGTTGCTGGAGGCGCAGAGGCTGGGGCAGAGGACGAAGTTTGATCTGGAGATGATGGAGGAGACGGGGTTTGTTAAGGGAATCGAGAATTATTCGAGGTATTTGACGAATCGGGAGGTGGGGGAACAGCCGGCGACTTTGATGGATTATTTTCCTGATGATTTTTTGATGTTGATTGATGAGTCGCATATGACTTTGCCGCAGGTGAGGGGGATGTACAATGGGGATCGGGCGAGGAAAGAGGTGTTGGTGGAGCATGGGTTTCGGTTGCCGTCGGCGTTGGATAATCGGCCGTTGAAGTATGAGGAGTTTAATGGGCATTTGAATGAGGTGATTTATGTGAGTGCGACGCCGGGGGATTATGAGTTGAGTCTGGTGGAGAAGCCGGTGGAGCAGGTGATACGACCGACGGGGCTTTTGGATCCGGTGATCGAGGTGAGGGGGACGGAGCATCAGGTGGATGATCTGGTGGATGAGATCGAGAAGGCGGTGGAGAAGGGGCAGAGGGTTTTGGTGACGACGCTGACGAAGAGGATGGCGGAGGATTTGTCGGTTTATCTGCAGGAGTTAAGAGTGAAGACGGCGTATTTACACTCGGATGTGGATACGCTGGAGCGGAGTGAGATTTTGAAGGATTTGAGGGTGGGGACTTATGATGTGTTAGTGGGGATAAATTTGTTGAGGGAAGGGTTGGACCTGCCGGAGGTGAGTTTGGTGGCGATTTTGGATGCGGATAAGGAAGGGTTTTTGCGGTCGGAGCAGGCGCTGGTGCAGACGATTGGGCGGGCGGCGAGGCATGTGGAGGGGCGAGTGATTATGTATGCTGATAATGTAACAGGGTCGATGGCGCGGGCGATCGGTGAGACGGAGAGGCGGCGGGGGATTCAGCAGGCTTATAACGAGAAGCATGGAGTGACGCCTAGGAGTGTGGCAAGTGGTGTGAAGGAAGGGCTGGCGGCGGTGGTGTCGAAGAAGGAGGAGAAGTCGAGGGTGGATTTGAAGAAGATTCCGAAGGATGAGTGGGGGGCGCTGGTGAAAGATTTGACGAGCCAGATGGAGCTAGCGGCGGCGAATTTGGAGTTCGAGAAGGCGGCGGGGCTACGAGATCTAGTAGTGGAGATTAAGGAAAAGATGACAAAAAAATAGCCGCCCTTTTGAGGGGGCGGCGTGGGTGGTACGTTGCTGTTTTTGATGTGAGGTTAAGCGGGGAATTTGTCGTGGAGGAATTCCCGTGCCCGTTCGAAGATGTCGGGGTATTCGGTGGAGAGTTTCTTGAGGCAGGAGGATAGTTCTCGGTTTTCGCCAATGACCTGCTCAAGGAACAGGAGGATAGTGGCGGCCACAAACTGATCTTCTTCGCCTGTTGCGCCCGACACAGATACGACAAGGTCGAGGTTGACTTCGCCGTAAAGAAGCTGCACGACGAAAGCCCCGCGGCTCTGGGCGCGGCCGATGATTTGAGGGTGTTTTTCGGAGGACGATAGGTTGGCGTATGCGCTGGCTAATTTGAGGGCGGAGTATCCGCTAGTGTCGATTTCGGGGTTGTTTGGGTCGTTTCGCCAGCCAGCAGAACGCGTGCGGCTTGTGCCGATAGTTTGGGATACCTCAGACATTCTCTGGGGCTTTAATGGACTTACAATACCGAAGCGGATGGTGCCTTGATTGAAATCAGGCACGTGGTCCGCAGCCCTTAGGCCGATGTTGAAAAGTAGACACTGGTAGCTGCTCAGAAAACAAGTCATAGCAGTCGTTTCTGGACAATTTTTACAGCTTGACATAAGTATCACCTCGCAAAAAAAATTCTATGACATTTAGTCATAGGGTGCTGAAGCCTCGGATGAGAACACAGGACGCTATGACTAAATTAGCAACGTTAAGGGGCGAGAAGGAAAAACTCTTCTTTATATATAGTACGTTATAAATGGTATTTTGTCAATATGGGACTTGAGGCGGGGTAGTAGAAGACAAAAACCTCTCCCGTGTTGAGTTGGGAGAGGTGATTAAGGAAAAAGAAAGCGTTATTTATTTCTCTTTTTGGAGATGGAGAGATGTAGTCTACTGCGTTCGTTTGCTGCATTGAAATGAGTGTTCCATTGTAGAGCGATACCGTCCTCTATGCCGATACGTGGGTCGTTGTAGGTATTTATGCGCAGTTGCCATTCTTGATCACGGGGGTGTTGGATTGTTGTCGCATAAAAGGTGTCGAGTATGCTGTCGTAGGGTGATTCTGAATTCATGCAATAAAGCATATGTGCGAAGATTAACTCACTTACTGTTGCTTCTGCGACCTTGATTTTGCCTTTTGACTGAGCGACATAGGACGCTTGAACTTCTGCGAGAGCTGTGAGTTTCTCATCGTGGAATGTTGGTCTATCGTCGTGGTGATCTTCGGGATATTCGTAGTCGTCGTAGGCGTCGTAGTCGTAGAATCCTGCATCGGGTGAGTGTATTAGTGCGGTGAAAGTGATGTGTTTATGGGGGTTTGCGGCGTTTATGGCGCCTAAGATGTTGTCGTCACAGACATGGATATACCCTGAGTTGCGGTGACAAGGAAATGCGTTGACGGTTTGAAGCAAGTCGTTTGATATATTAATTAGTTTTGAGATTGGTAGGTATTTGCTGGGGACGGCTGGGACTATGGCGATGATATTTTCTCTGATGTCGGGCGGTATGCTGTCGAGTAGACCTTTGATGGTAGAGCTGATTTCGGTATCGGATTTGGCGATATCGCAACGGTTTAACAGTAATCGCATGTCCATAACTGTGGACGCCAGGCTGGACTGAGGGACTTTGAATCTGTTAACTAATGACATATATATTCCTCCTTTTTTGGAGGCTTTCTTTTTGACTGGGGTTTTAATGTTCGAGGCGAAAGCCTGCTAAGTCGTGTATTTTAGCATAGTATGCTGATATTGTCAATAGGCGAAAGATGAGTGATATAATTAGGGAGATGAGTGATATAAGCGATAAGGTAGGTAGGGCGATTGTTTTTGATATTTTTGGAGTACTGATTAGTAATGGGAAAAATTTGGAGCTTTTTGAATCGATTCGCGAGTGGCGGAGTGAAGGCTGGATGATCGGGGTGATGAGCAATACGAGTAGGGGAGTTTTTGAACGATGTTTTACAGAGGTAGAGCGGGGACTGTTTGATGTTGTGGTGTTGTCTGGAGAGGTGGGAATATCGAAGCCAAACGTGGGGATTTATGAGGTGACTATCAATAAGTTAAGGGTTGAGGTTGAGGAGATAGTTTTTGTGGATGATGTAGTGTGGAATGTGGAGGCGGCGGAGAGTTTAGGGATGAAGGGTGTGGTGTTTCGGGGGAATGATGATTTGGTGGAGAATATCAAAAGGATCGCTTTGATCAAGCGATCCTAATTGATTCTAATTGAAGTTACTGAGTCTGAATAATTGTTGCGGAGTCGCGTGGCGATCCGTTCACCGATAAGTTTCGCGAGTAGCGCGGGGGCTATCGAGTAGTTATCGTCTCCAGAGTAACGTTTATAATTGTATCACATGTAATATACATTGTCAAGAGCCTATAAAATAATGTGGTGCGTTTGTAAATTGTTAGTCAGAGTTGACTGAGGTGGAGGAGGAGAGTTGCTTTTTGAAGATAATATGTTTGGTTTTGTCGAGGGGTTTTTGAGTGAGTGGAGATGGTGTATACTGAGAGTATTATGATAAGCTTATGGATTTTTGCAAATGGAGCAGCAGGTGGAGTGAACTGGACAGTGCCGATAATAGGAGTTGTGGTGGGAGTAGTGATTGTGTTGGTCGCGCGGACGAAGTTGAAAAATAGAAGTAAGGAACTGGAAGGTGTTGGCTTGCAGGCGGAGATGGATGCAGAGGCGCTGATCGCTAGAGCAAAGGCGGATTTGGCGGCAAGAGAAGGGAAGTCTTCTGATGATATAGAGGAAAAAGAGAAATCGGACGAAGAGAATGATGATGGTGATGATACTGGGGAGAGTGATAATGTCGAAACAGACGAGAGTGGAGAGGTTGAAGAAGAATGACAGAGCTGGTGATTTTTCTAGTTGCTGTTTTGGTGGTGGGGGTGTTGCTTTTTGGGGTTGTGTCGGTGACGCGAAAAAAGGGTGTTGTACTAGATAAGGAAAAATACCAGACGCGATGGCTGGAAATCGAACAACAGTTGAAGAAAGAAGAGGAAATGAGTTATACGTTGGTGATTTTGGAGGCTGACAAGCTCTTGGATCATGCGATGAATGAAATGGGGGTTTTAGGGAAGACCATGGGCGAGAGAATGAAGGCGGTAAATTCGCGATGGAGTAGTGCAAATTCGGTATGGCATGCGCATAAATTACGAAATAAAATTGCACACGAACATGGCTTTAAAGTGAATCACGATCAGGCGAAGAGAGCGTTAGCGGCGTTTCGGCAAGGATTGAAGGATTTAGGAGCGGTTTAGAAGAGTTTAAATATTACGAGTAGCCCTTTGAGGGCTTTTTGTTTGTGTTTTGACTGGGTGGAGTAGCGGATGATATAATGAAGACTCGTGGGGATTTTGGATCCCCATCTTTCAGAGAAAGTTAATAAAGGGCTGGAAAGCCTAAAGGAGCTTCAGATGATATATAAAATGCCAACGAAAGCCGTGGTTACGGATGCAGGGTTTGCTAGTCGCTATTTGCCGATAACAAAGACAGTACCAAAAGCGATGATGCCGCTTGGAAATAAGCCAGTGATGCAGTTTGTGGTAGAAGAGTGTGTGCAGGCGGGAATTAAAGAGATTATTATTGTCGCTACTCCTGAAGGTAAGCCGATTTATGAGGACTATTTCAATAATAACGTGAACAGGATCAGGAAACAGCTGGCGAGCCAAGGTAAATCTGACAGATATGCGCCAGTGCAGCATGTTTTGGATTTTCCGAAGATCGTGGTAATTGAACAAGATTCTGCGCTGCCATATGGAAATGGATCACCGATTGCGAGTGCGAAGAAGTTTTTGAAGAAGGATGAGCCATTTTTGGCAATGTATAGTGATGATGTAGTGTTTGGAAAAGTCGGGGCAGCGAAGGCGTTGGTGGATGCGTATGAAAAAGATCCGACAGCGGAGGCTATTATCGCAGTACAGACTGTAGAAGGGGCGGAGATCGAGAAATATGCTAGTGTGAAGTTTAAGAATGGTAAAGATGGTGAAGTAGAGATGCTAATCGAGAAGCCGAAAGCGAAAGAAGCACCAAGCCAATTAGCGAGCTATGGGCGATACTTGTTGAAGTACTCGATTTTTGAATATTTAACACCAGACAGGATCGGGAAAGATGCAGAGCTCTGGACGGCGGATGCTATTGATCAGGTTGCTCAAAGTGGAAGGAAGGTCTTGACGGCGGAGGCGCAAGGACACTGGTGGACGACAGGAGATCCGAAGAACTACTTCTTGGCACATCTGAATTTTGTGCTGGAAAATGAAGATTATGCGGACGATGTAAGAAAGGCTGTGAAGGCGAAGTAATAGAGTATTGTTTTGTTGGGTGGTTTTTGAAGATTGTTTTAAGGTATTGAACTGTTCAATCATGTGCAGTATGTGATATAGTGGAAAAAACTATAAGCTTTTTAGCGTTTAAGAGTGAAAGGATAGCTAGGATGAATCCAGACGAGAATACAGACCAAATGGCGCCAGAGGGAGCGCCAGAAGTAGTGGCGGATACGGAGCAAGGGGTAGAGGTGAGTGTGTCAGGAGATAGTGCGGAAAATGTAGAAGCAGGACCAGCGATGAAAGTAGGACAATCAATTGATGGGATGTTGCCGGGATCTGGTAGTAGTGAACCGACTGTAGATAGGGGAGCACAGGAAGATGGACCGGCTGATGGAGGGGCGGCAGTTGTAGCGCAAGATGTACAGGCAGCGCAACCAGAGGCTCCAATAACTCCGGCGGGCGGCAAGAAGAGTAAAGGTGCGTTGGCGATAATTTTGGCGATTGTTGGCGTGTTGTTGATTGGTGGTGGAGTAGCAGCATTTTTTATCGTGAATAACGTACTAAATAGCGACGAGAGGATTCTCGGTGATGCGTTGATGAATACGTTGCGTGCAGAAGAGATGACTGTCAGAACTACGACAACTGTGGATGCTGATGATGTGAGTCTGACAATGACGGCGGACATAGCGTCTAGGCAAGATGCGATGCATATGGATACGAGACTTGAGGTGGATATGGGTGGACTTGCAGTTCGTGGCGGTCTAGAGTTGAATTGGCAAGGGTACGAAGGATGGAATGAGCCTGGTGATCTGTATTTCAGAACGAGAGATATAGGGTCGCTACTAGAGCTATCGGTGCCAGAATTGGGTGGTGTAGCAGACCTGTTGGATGAGTGGGTGGTGGTAAGAGGCGATATGATGACAGATCTACAAGAAGAGATTCCTAGCGATGTCAACGACGCAATGCAATGTTTGATGGATGTGTCTCAGACAATTCGTGACAAGGATGTGGCGCGAAATATTGTAGATGTATTTAGTGAAGAAGACTTCTTAGGGATTGAGAGGGATGGCGAAGAAGAGATAGGTGGACGGAGGACTCTCAAGTATAGTATGCGATTGAATGATCGGGCGATGCGAAGGGCAATGACAGCTTTTGAGGCGACAGATCTATATAGGGCAATGAACCGATGTATTGAAGACTTTGAGGATGATGCGGATATAGATACAGACTTGATGGGTATGTTTGACTTCGATGGGAGTGTACGATTGAATCTATGGATAGATCGATCGGCGCGCGAGCCAGTGAAAATGGAGATGCGACATACGTCTGAAGATGGTACAGAAATATTGTTTGTGGCGGAGATCGAGCTGGGTGTAGCGGAGATTCCTGGAGCGCCATCTGGAGCAATTGATCTAGAGGATTACATCGAGGAGCTGGTTGAAGTAGTGATGGACGCGATGTTCTTTGGTGGAATGGGTGGAATGCTTGACTTCGGTTTTGATGGGATAGGTGGAATGGGCAGAGATTTTGATTTTGATTTTGATCTCGACTGGGATTTTGAATTTGATGACTTTGATTGGGACGGAATCGACTGGGACGACTTCGACTGGGATAGTATTGACTGGGGATTTTAGTTGAAAAGAAGATTGTGCTTGTGTTAAAATAACGGAGAGTCGAAAAAAAATAAAACAGAAAGGAAAATATGAGTGAAGCAGCGCAGATTTTGGTCATAATCTTATCGTCAGCGTTGGCTATATTTCTGGTGCTGAGTATTGTGTTGGTAGTAAAGCTGATTAAGCTTACGAATCAGATAAATAAAACCGCACGGTCTCTGCAGCATACGTCGGAGACGATTGAAGAGATGGTAGCGAGCTTTTCGCACCTAGCATCACCACTGGCGGTGATTAAGTTGGTGAGGAATTTGTATCTAAAATTTAAGGGAAAGGAAATAGAAGAAGATGAGTAAAGGTAATAAATTAGTTCTAGGGTTGGCGTTGGGTGCAGTAGCAGGAGCGGCTCTTGGTATTTTGTTTGCACCAAAGAGTGGTAAAGAAACACGTGCTGACCTGAAGAAGCAGTGCGACAAGCTGGGTAAGAAGCTCGGTGAGTTTGGTCAGCATATGGAAAATGCGGCTGAAGGCGCAAAGGCTGGATTTGCTAAAGAGCTGCCAAAAGAACAACAGCAATAGTAATCTGTAATAAACTAGAGAAGACCTCTTTTGTCGAAGGGGTCTTCTTTATTATTGAAGAAGGTGAGGATTACTGGGGGTTTTGTGGGAATGGGACGGAAAGTTTGGTATAATCGTGAGTGATATGGGAGGTAAGAACGAGGCTTTGACGCCAGCGGATTTTGTGCATTTGCATAATCATACGCAACACTCGTTGTTGGATGGGATGACACGCATTGACGAACTTGCGGAGCGGGTGAAAGAACTGGGGATGGAAGCGGTGGCGATTACGGATCACGGGACGATGTCGGGAGTAATTGAGCATTATCAGGCAGCGCAGGAGGCGGGAGTGAAGCCGATTTTAGGGTTTGAGGCGTATGTGGCAATGAGAAGTCGACACGATCGTGATCCTGCGAAAGATAAGGAACGATTTCATGTAACCCTGCTCGCGATGAATGATATAGGACTACAGAATATCATGTATCTGTCGACGGAAGCGAACTTGCATGGGATGTACTATAAGCCGAGGGTGGATCATGAGATTTTGGAGTCGCATAGTGAAGGAGTGATTTGTTTGTCGGGATGTGCGAGTGGGGAGATTGCGGAGAAGCTCAGAGTTGATGACTATGAAGGGGCGAAGGAGTTGGCGAAATGGTATTTTTCGGTCTTTGGAGATCGTTTTTATTTGGAGTTGCAAGATCATGGTCATCCAGAAGCGCCGAGTAACTGGGCGGTACAGACGAAGATTAATGAGGGGTTAGTTAAACTAGGGAAGGATATGGACTTGCCGCTGGTGGTGACGTGTGACGGGCATTATCTCAAAAAAGAAGATCAGGATGCGCATGAGATTTTACTGTGTGTAGGGACAGGATCATATTTGAGTGATGAGAAGCGGATGAGTATGAAAGATTTTGAGTTGTATGTAGCGGATCCGAAAGATATCATCGCGCGGTGGGGAGAGGAGTTTCCGGAAGCGATACGAAATTCGCGACGAATTGCGGATCGGTGTGAGTTGAACTTGGAGTTTGGGAGGATCTTGATCCCACATTTTCCATTACCTGAAGGAGAGGTGGACGAGGCGAGCTATTTAGATAAGCTGGTGTTTCGGGGGTTGGCGTGGCGATATGGTGGAAAGACGAAGCGAGAGGTGGCGGATCTGAGTGTGGAGGCGATTCGGCCGATGCTTCCGCAGAATATTCTGAATAGGATAGATATGGAATTAGAGGTGCTTCATAGAATGGGATTTGCGGGGTATTTTTTGATTGTTCAAGATTTTATCAACTGGGGGAAAGAGCGGGGGATTATTTTTGGTCCTGGACGTGGAAGTGCAGCGGGAGCGATTATCGCGTATAGTTTGGGTGTGACGGAGTTGGATCCGTTGAAGTATGATTTGCTTTTTGAGAGGTTTTTGAACCCTGATCGTATATCGATGCCTGATATTGATATTGATATCATGGACTCGAGGCGGGATGAGGTGGTGCAGTACTGTGCGGATAAATATGGGGACGGGCGAGTGGCGAATATTTGTACTTTTGGTAAGATGATGGCGAAGAACGCTGTGAGGGATGTGGCGCGAGTACTAGAAGTGCCGTATGCGGAGGCGGATCGGCTAGCGAAACTAGTACCAGATCCGATTCAGGGGCGGCATATTCCGTTAGTGAAATCGATTGCAGACAATCAGGATTTGAAACACGAGTATGATACGAACCCTGTAAGTAAGCAAGTGCTGGACTTTGCGCAACAGCTGGAAGGGACGATTCGGTCGCATGGCGTGCATGCATGTGGGGTAGTGATCGCGGATGATGATCTGGTGAAATATGTACCGCTAGAAATGGCGCAAAAAGGCGTGGTGGCGACGCAGTTCCCGATGGGGCAAATTGAAGACCTGGGGCTGTTGAAGATGGACTTTTTAGGACTGAGTAACTTGACGATTATTAATCAAGCGCTCAGGATTGCGAGGAAAGTTTATAAGGCGGATATTGATCTTGCGACATTGCCGCTGGATGATAAAAAGACGTACGAATTATTTCAGAGAGGGGAGACGACGGGAGTATTTCAGTTTGAATCTGCGGGGATGAAGAGGTATTTGAAAGATCTGAGGCCGACGGTTTTTGATGATATTATCGCGATGGCGGCGTTGTATAGACCTGGACCGATGCAGTTTATTGAATCGTTTATCGATCGAAAACATGGGCGGGAAAAAATTACATATCTACATCCTGGGATGGAAAGTTCGCTGAAGGATACGTACGGAATTTTGGTGTATCAGGAGCAGTTTATGAAAATCTCGAAGGAATGGTGTGGGTTTACGGGTGGGCAGGCGGATACTTTACGTAAGGCGGTGGGTAAGAAAAAGATGGATCTGATGATGCAGGTGAAGCCGGAGTTTGTGGAGGGGGCAGTGAAGGTGGGTGGGGCGACGCGAGAGATGGCGGAGAAATTCTGGGATCAACTAGAAGAGTTTGCGAATTATTGTTTCAATAAGAGTCACGCTGCGTGTTATGCGTTGATTGCGTATTGGACGGCGTATATCAAAGCACATTATCCAGATGCTTTTATGGCGGCGTTGATGACGAGTGATGCAGATAATACGGATCGGTTGTCGATTGAAATTTCGGAATGTAAGCACATGGGAATTGGAGTACTCAGTCCGAATATAAATGAGAGTTATCTGGAATTTGGTGTGGTGCCAGGGGAGATGAAGGTAAGGTTTGGGTTACCAGCAGTGAAAGGTGTGGGGATGGCAGCGGCGGAGGAAGTACTGAGAGTGCGGGAAGAAAGTGGGAGATTTACGGGTATGGAGGATTTCGCAAAACGAGTGAGTTCGCAAAAGTTCAATAAAAGGGCGTATGAGAATTTGATTAAGGCGGGGGCATTTGATGAGTTCGGGGATCGGAGTGATCTTTTATTTAATCTGGAGAAGATTCAAGCGTATGGGAGTAAGATCCAAAAAGAGGCGCTGAGTGGACAGGCGGATTTGTTTAGTATGATGGGTGATGACACAACGATGGCATTGCCGTCGATTGAGATTTCGGTGGCGCCGATCAGGCACGAATCGAAGGAAAGACTGATGTGGGAGAGGGAGCTTCTCGGGCTATATCTGAGTGCGCATCCGCTGGACGCGTATGAGAAGTTTTTTGAGGAGCAGGTGGTGGATTTTGCGGAAGTGAAGCCGGAACTGGATGGGGCGGGTGTAGTGGTCGGAGGGATTATCTCGTCGGTGCGGACGATTTTGACGAAGGGCGGAAGTAAGATGGCTTTTGTAAAATTGGAAGATAAAGTAAGTGAGCTTGAAGTGATTGTTTTTCCGAACTTGTTTGAGCAAGTGGGTGGGAAACTGGAACAGGATGTAGTACTAAAGGTGAGCGGGACGATCAGCGGGAAAGATCGGGAGGGGCGGATAATGAGCGATGCGAAAGTGATCGCGAATGAGGTGATGGTGATTACGGACGAGGACCTGAAAACATACGAATCGACGGGAGAAAAGCCGCGGGTGATTGCAGCGCCGAAGAAGAAATCTAGTGGAAAGAATTGGGGCGGAGGAGCTGGTAGTTCTGGAGGAAGTTGGGGTGGAGGGAGTGCAAAAAAAGCAGTGGGGCGGGCGATGGCGAAGGCGACAGGACAGACAAAGGCAGTACTAGAAGTAAATTCGGTGCCGAGGCGGCCGAGTGAAGAAAAGAAATTATTTGTGCATGTGAAAGATCCGCATGATCATGGGAAGTTAGTGGAGTTGAAACAGTCATGTACGAAACATCCGGGATTGGAGGAGGTGATTCTGGTGCTGGGAGACGGCGAAGATAAGAAGGCGATGCGGATGCCATTTAAGATTGATACGGAGAGTGCGTTAGTGGGAGATTTGGCGCGGGTGTTTGGTGAAGAGTGTGTAGTGTTGAGATAGTAGAGTGGAGAGGTGTAGTAGGAGAGCTAGTTTGGGGTGATGTGAGTGAGATGGTAGAGGGCGATACCTGTGGCGACGGAGACATTGAAGGAATTCTTTGAGCCGAGCATGGGGATTTCGAGAGTGTGGTCGGCTAGTTTTAGGATTTCTAGGGGGATACCGTTTACTTCTTCGCCGAGGATGAGGGCGAAAGAGTTGGATGGGGCGAAATCGGAGAGATTAATGGAGGTGGGGGATTGTTCGAGGGCGAGAGTGGGGATTTTTTGGGATTTTAAAGTTTTGATTGTTTGTGAGATGTCGGGGGAATGACTGAAGGGAACTGTGTTTTCTGCGCCGAGGGCGGTTTTGGAGATTTGGGTGGTGAGTTTGCGGCGGATGTGAGGGAGGCGAGGGTCGTTCTGTAGTAGTTCGGGATAGGGCGAGTAGCCGGAGAATATGATCTCGGTGACGCCGAAGCCGTCGGCGGTGCGGAAAATGCTGCCGATGTTGTGAGTGGAGCGGATGTTGTGGGCGATGAGGATTTTTTGCATATGAAGTAATAGTATCACAATGAAAAACCGCCCCTGGTGTGGGGCGGTTGGTGGTGCTTACATTCCCTGTAACTCCTCCAGCTCCGCGATTATGAGCGGTATGAATCTTTGTGCGATGAGACTGGAGTAGTTAATGAGGCCTTTGAGGTTGTTTTGGGTGATACTTAAGGCAGCGTCGAGTGCGCCATTTGCGAAACCTGAGCGGTTGCCTGCCTCGTGAAGGAGGCGGATAGTATCGTTTTTCTGTGAGCCATCACGGACGTCGTTTGTGTAGGTGACTTGGTGGAATCCTACAACGCCGGCGCGTCTCTCTGAGGCTATGGAGAGTTCGTGGAGCTGGAGTGGTCGGCCGTCTAAGACTGTTTTAAGTGTAGATTTTCCGAAAAAGCCACCGCGAATTATGTCTTCGCCCATCGTGATACCTGTGCCTGAAGGGTCTAATTTCATAGGATGGTGAGCCTCGTGGATGGAAACATCGTAGAGTTCTTCGTTGTGGAGCATGGCGGCTATGAGTCGGTTGGCGATCATGGTGACGTGAACTGGAGTTGAGAAGTTTGAGCCGTGTACGAGCGCGATACCCGCTTCTTCTACTAGTTGTTGAGTGAGAATTAGATTTTCGGGTTTGCGCCAGTAACCAGTAGTGCCGATGACGCAGTTGAGTTTATTCTTACAATAGAACTCGATGTTACTTAGTGCTGAGTTGGGTTCGGTGAAGTCAATAAAGATGCATTCGCGGAAATGGTCGGGAGCGAGATGAATAGGTAGGTCGTGAAGAGTTTTGTAGAAGTTGGGGGGTGTTTCGTGCTGGGGTGGCCAGCAGTTTACGATGGCGACAATTTCGATACCTCTTTCCTTTGCGGCATATTCGATTATATGGCCCATTTTGCCATAACCGACAATGACGATTTTCATGGCTAGAATCTCCTCTCAAAGATGGTTTTTGGGGTGAAAAATAAGCGTGTAAATGTGCGCGTAGTGATTTTACTTCTACAGCCTGTATATATAATCATGTTTTGGCTGTATGGTCAATTTAAGGAGGTTTGAGGAAGTGGAGTTCCCTAGATTTGGATTTGTGGGTGAGATATGGTATCTGTATAAGTAACGGGAGAAGTGAAAATGGCACATGAAGCGAAGATACATGAGGCGCAGACGAAGATTTTGAGGGATCTGTTGTTTGTGAAGAGTTTGAGATTTGCGGACTTGGTGACGGTGACTGGGCTGGAGGCGGATCATGCAAAGTTTCACATCAAGCGACTGGTGGAGCTGGGATATCTAGATAGGAAGAGCGGGAAATACGCGCTATCTGTGAAGGGGAAAGAGTATGCGAATAAGTTAGATACGGATGATAATACGATCGAAAGGCAGCCGAAATCGACGTGCTTTCTTATCTTGCACGACACAAAGACGGGGAAGGTCCTGTTGCAGGAACGGCTTAAAAATCCATATTATGGCTTTTGGGGGTTTTATACGGGGAAAGTGAAGTGGGGCGAGTCGATCTACGAGACGGCGGTGCGAGAGACGCTGGAAGAAACTGGACTAGTGACGAGTCCGAAAGACTGGAAGCATCGGGGGATTTATCATGAGATTGTAAAGCATGAGGAGACAGGCGAAATCGTGGAGGATAAGATTTTTCATGCAATGTATTGTGAGGAGTTTAGTGGGAAGTTGATGGAGAAGTTTGAAGGTGGGCGGAATTTTTGGGCAACGACAGAGGAGCGGCGAGCGTATCCGAAAACCTACAAGAGTATAGAAGTAGAGGAGCGGGCTGTGAAGCGGAATATAGGATTTGTGGAGCGAGTAGATACTTATGGGGCGGATGAGTTTTGATTGAGAAACTAGGGGGTGAGTGTGGTAGAATCAGTCGCTTGTGGCGAGTGTTTTACGTCCTCACTCGGAAAAGAGAACGTGGTTCTCTTTTCGCTCGTTTCGTAGTAAAATCATAAGCAGGATGAATGAGGAACAAGTACGGCTGAAGCGGCGAGAGAATGATGAGGCGGCGACAGAGAAGCGGGCGCAGATTTTAGGACTGCCGTATTTAGATACGCGAGATTTTGAGGATTCGATAGATTTAGTATGGGGAGTGGTGGATGTAGACGAAATGCACAAGGCGAGGCTTTTGCCTCTACAGAAGGGTGACGGGGAGATTCCGTATCAATTCATGGCGACGAGCGAGACGCCGAAGTCTGCGATTGAGGAGAAAATCAAGCACTATAAGGATGTCGGGGACTTGGTGCAGGTATTTTTGATTAGTGTGAGTGCGTATAACGTATTTATGCTTAGGTATGACCCGCCACCAGAAGCGCACTATGAGGATATCAAAATTGCGAAAGAAGGTGATAGTGCGACGTTAGTAGAGGTGAGTCGGACGCTAAATGCGGTGGCGCCAGATAAAGTTTTTGATTTTTTGATTGACCAGGCAGATAAACTAGCGGCGAGTGATATTCATGTGGAAAATTTGCGAGATGTAATCAGGATTAGGATGCGTGTAGACGGGATTCTGCACCCTGTGGCAAATCTGGAGCGGGATCGATATAGGATTTTGATGGGAGATCTGAGTAGTCGGGCGGGCGTGTCGATCGCGGCGAATACTCCGCAATCGGGACATATCCATAAAGATATCACGCGGGACGGAGCGACACATCTTTTGAATATTCGTATCGAGACGGTGCCGACGCTATATGGGCAGGATGCTGTGATGCGTTTGTTTAATTTCGATGAGTCGATGTTGAATTTGGATCTATTGGGACTTATGGATGATGAGATTGGGAATATCCGTGAAATCGTGAGTCATCCGCGAGGGATGGCGCTGATGGTGGGACCGACTGGATCGGGTAAGTCGACAACTCTGTACTCGATGTTAAATGCGCTAAACCAGACGGATAAGAAGATTATTACGCTGGAGGATCCGATCGAGTACGGAATTACAGGGATTAGTCAAATCCCGATTCGGACGAATAAAGGTGGGAGTTTTGCGGATGGGTTGAGGAGTGTTTTGAGGCTTGATCCGGATGTGGTGATGGTAGGCGAGATTCGTGATCAAGACACAGCGCGGACGGCGATTCAGGCGTCGATTACGGGGCATTTAGTGCTTTCGAGCTTCCATGCGAACTCGACGAGTGCGGCTTTTGCAAGGATGATTGATTTGATTGGAGTGAATCCGATCTTCAGTACGGCTATTCGAATGATGATTGCACAGAGACTGGCACGGCGGCTGGATGATGAGTCGAAAGAGGAATATGAGCCAGATGAGGCGACGAGGAGCTGGGTGCGAGATGTGATGGAAGATGTGCCAAGTGAGAAAATGGATGGAATTGACTTACATGGGAATTTCAAGCTTTGGAAACCTGTATCGAGTGAGAAATCACCTTTTGGATATAAGGGGCGTGTGGTGGTGATGGAGCAGTTGATCGTACAGGAGAATATCCAGAAGTTTTTGCGTGGAGATGTGATGGATGTGAATACGGAAGCGATTGAGAAGCAAGCGAAGAAGGATGGGATGTTGACGCTGACACAAAAAGGAGTGCTGGCGAGTTTGCGCGGGCAGACGACGTTGGACGAGGTGAATAGGATTATATAGGGAAGGTGGTTGTGGTAAAATATGAGAGATGTTGAAGCTGTTATTTAGTCGAGTGCCTTTTGTGGTCTTAGTGGTGGCGATTCAGGTGGCGGGGATCGCGGTGATGTTTTGGGTGTTTAGTGAGTACGTGATGTGGTTTTATGCGGCTTCGTCGCTTTTGAGTATCGTGCTGGTATTATATATTGCGAATAGTAACGGAAATCCGAGCTTCAAGGTGTTCTGGCTGGTGGTGATTTTCCTTGTGCCGATCGTGGGGATGATTTTGTATCTGATGATGCAAGGGACGAGTATTAAGAAAAAGAGCAAGACACTGTCTGGGCATATGATGCGAAAGATCGAGCGGTATCTGGAGCAAGATGAGGCGGTGTTGAAGAGGTTAAAGAAAGAGTCGAGTGTGGCGGCGGGGCAGGTGCAATATCTGAGAAGTAAAGCGGCAGCGCCGGTTTATGATGGGACGAAAGTGGAGTATCTGGCGAGTGGAGAGGAGTACTTTGCGCGAATGATTCGGGAGATGAAGAAAGCGGAGAAATTTATTTTTATGGAGTATTTTACGATCTCGCAAGGTGAGCTTTGGGATGAGATTTTGGAGATTTTGAAGGAGAAGGTGGGGGCGGGTGTGGAAGTGAGGATTATGTATGACGATTTGGGGTGTCTCAAGACGTTGCCGTTTGGGTATGTGAAGAGACTTAGGAGGATGGGGATTCGAGCAGTTGCGTTTAATCCGCTGATGAGTGTGGTAGCGGCGAGATTTAATCATAGAGATCATCGAAAAATTACGGTGATTGATGGGAGGGTTGGATTTACGGGCGGGGCTAATATCGGGGATGAGTATGTGAATGTGGTAGAGAAATTTGGGCACTGGAAGGATGCGGGAGTAGTGATACAAGGAGATGCGGTGTGGAGTTTGACGGTAATGTTTTTGGCGCTATGGGATACGGTGAGTGGTGGGCGGAGTGATGATCTGAAATATCAGTCGGAGGCGATGGAGAGTGATGGATATGTGGCGCCTTTTGCGAGTGCGCCGACGCGGGATTATTCAGTAGCACCGACGGTTTATTTAAATATGATAACGAAGGCGACGGAGGAAGTGTTTATTACGACTCCGTATTTGATTTTGGATGATGGTTTTGTGATGGCACTACGGAATGCGGCAGAGTCTGGTGTGGATGTACGGATAATCGTGCCAGGCGTGCCAGATAAGAAAGTGGTAAATATGGCGACGAAAGCGCATTACAAATATCTGCTGGAGAGTGGGGTAAAGATCTATGAATATAATGGATTTATGCATGCAAAGACCTTGGTGGTCGACGGTGAGTTTGCGGTGGTGGGGACGGTGAATTTGGATTATCGGAGCTTGTATCTGCATTTTGAGTGCGGGGTGTATCTGTACGGGTGTGGGGCGATTCGGGATCTGAGGAAGGATTTTTTAGATTCGGTGGGTGAAAGTAAGGAGATAACGAGATTGGTGTATGGGCGGGCGAGCTTGATCGTGAGAATGAATAGGGCGATTGTGCGGGCTTTTTCGGCGTTGATGTAAATTCTGGTCATTTGGCAAATTTAAGTTCTTTAGTCGAAAGGGGCTAGGCAGGGGTGGAGGTTTGTGATATAATCCGTAGCTAGTTGAAAGTAAAAAAGGTAATATATGAGTTTTGAATTAATCAAAAAAGTTGGCGACGCTCAAAAGAAAGTGGCTGTCGTAGATGTGCGTAGTGGTGACTCAGTGAAAGTGAGTCAGAAGATTAAGGAAGGATCAAAAGAAAGAATTCAGGTGTTTGCGGGGACGGTGATCCGAGTGGATCGACGTGGGTCGCATACGGCGCGGATCACGGTGCGAAAAATTGCAAGTGGTGTAGGTGTAGAAAAGAGCTTCTTGCTGCACAGCCCGTTGGTGACACAGGTAGAAATCGTGAAGCGAAGTAAAGTGCGAAGGAATTATCTGTCGTATCTGCGTGAGCGAAGCGGTAAAAGTGCGCGTCTGGCTGGTAAGGATTTCGACCGTGTGGCAGTGAATGATGTTTCGGTGGAAGAAGTTGTCGAAGAAGTCGAGGCTGAGGTTGCGGCTGATGAACCTGAAGTAAAAGCGGAAGTTGCTGAGGCGACTGCGTAGTTTCTAAGAAAACAAGAAGCACTCTGGTGAAAACTGGGGTGTTTTTGATTTTAGGGAATTTGTATTGATGGGAGTGGGGCGTGATAAAATTGAGAGATGATAAAACTTGGGATCGATGAAGTGGGGCGCGGGGTGTGGGCAGGTCCGTTGGTCGTGGGGGCGGTGGTGCTGGGTGACGTGAAAATTGATGGACTGGCGGATAGTAAAGTATTGACGGCGAGACGAAGGGAGGAGTTGAGTGAGGTGATATGGGAGGAGGCGGCGAGTGTGGGGTTGGGCTGGGTAAGTGCTAGTGAAGTGGATGAGGTCGGATTGAGCGAGGCTCTGAGGCTGGCGACGAGGCGGGCTGTGGAAGAGATTGATGCGACTTATCATGAGATTGTGATTGATGGGACGGTGAATTTTCTCAGAGGGACGAAACTGGAGAAATATGTGACGTGCTTGAGGAGGGCAGACCAGTCGATTGCGGCAGTGAGTGCAGCGGCGATCGTGGCGAAAGTGGCGAGGGATAGGTATATGTGTGGGGTGGCGGAGAAGTTTCCGGGTTATGGGTTTGAGAGAAATGTGGGGTATGGGACGCGTGGGCATCGAGAGGCTTTGGTGGGGTTGGGGGTTTGTGAGGAGCATAGGAGGAGTGTGAGGCCGGTGAGGGAGATCATTGATGGCAGTTCCCAGCTTGATAATTCTGCGACACGCTCCTCGAGCCTGTCGTCACAGGTCTCGCGTACTAATTCCTCGCCGTCCTGCGGGGTTGCCGCAGAATCATCAAACGGAAAACCGCAGTCAATATTACCTTTGACGAAAGAGATAGGGGATAGGGCGGAAGGAGTGGTGTGTGAGTATTTACTCGGGCTGGGGTATGAAGTGGTGGCGAGGAATTGGCGGACGCGGTGGTGCGAGATTGATGTGGTGGCGGAGTTGGACGGGGTGAGGTACTTTGTGGAAGTGAAATATAGAAAGAGTACTGAGTGTGGCGGCGGGCTAGGGGCGATTACAGCAGAGAAACTGGAGCGAATGGGGCGGGCGGCGGAGATGTATATAGATAGGGAGGGTTTTAAGGGAGAGGTGCGGCTGGCGGTGGGAGTGGTGGAGGGAGATTTTGAAGTTGTGGATTTTATTGTGTTGTAGAATTTGACACGAGTATTGATATATGCGAGTAGTGTGTGATAGAGTAGGTGTGTAAGATCGCGGAGGCGATAGAACGTTAATTTTGTTAGATTTTTCGATAAAGTTGTGAGGCAGAGTCGTGGACATGGTGAAAGTGTCTAGGATCCTGCTTCACGACGCTATCACGACGGCGACGTGCAGGGAATCTTCATACGGAGGAGGTTTTCAGAGAATGTTCTTAGGAATACAGGCACTTGCTCCACATTTTTTTCTGGTTCAGGAAATATGTGATACAGCAAGTGTGTCGGGATGCTCGGGTGAAATTTTGCCCAGTAGTCCCGAAGGAGGGGTGTCGAGTCGAGTAGTTCCGTATACCCGAGGCTTGACAGCCAGACCGGACACTTGACTTAGGCGTACTAGTAGCGTAGGCCTGCAGGCTGCGTACTGGTGCGCGGAAACCAGCACAACCCATTCCTGCCGGTTTTTCCGGCACATACTATGCGACAAACTCAACGACGCAATAATCAATGATCGTACAATGATCGTAGGTAGTGTGGACTACTCTCATCCGGAGTGGTAGGGAGTAACCTGGCAAGTCGTGACGCCGTAGTTTAGGCTCTCTTAAACGCTATATCCAGTAGTGAGGCGAGAAGCCTAAGGCGGAAAGTATCTAACCAACCCGAGAGCGACCGTTAGGTCTTTATGCGCATTTCACCGCTCCTAGCGGTCGCTCACAACACAAGGCGGCACATTAAAGTGCCGCCGTTTTTTTGGTGGGGATTAAAGTCGAGGTTGTCGGTGTGAGTTTATTTTCGGAGGGAATCAGTTGAAGGAGGGGGCGTATTCGAGGACGCGCTGATCAGGGCAGGACTGGAGGACGCGGTATTTGGCGTCGTGCTCGGCTTGGGTGACCCAGAGATTATGTTTGAATTTGACGGAAATTTGACGGGCGACGAACTGGCAGCGAAAGGGGCGGTGTGGTGGAAGCCAAGAGGCGGCGTCGGAGTCGCCTTTTTGCATGTTGGCGGGGCCGTCGACAGCGAGGAGGTTAAGGGGGTCGTTTGAAAAGGCGATGCGCTGCTCGCGGGTGAGGTTTTGAGCGCCTTTTTGCCAGGCGTCAGAGAGGGCGACAACGTGGTCGATGTGGACTTCGTTACTTGTTTCGGGTCCACGGATGAAGTTGATGATTTGATCTGTGTAGGGGCAGTGGAGAGTACCGGAAAGAACGAGGCAGCCGTCGAGGACGACGTCGGTGAGGTCGCGGTAGAGGATGACGTTTCTGGCATCGCAGCCGTTGATGTTACCCCAACCGGAACCAAATTCGGAGCGGGAGTAGCCTGTGCGTGGAGCGCGGCCTTTGATTTCTAGGCGAGAGAGTATCTCGGTGGCGAGGGGGAGGTCGCTGGAGTCGCCGTGGGTGGCGGGTGTGATAGTGGTGTGTTGTTGATCGTCTGTGGGGGCGGGTTCGTAACTGTTGGGGTCGGTGAGGATGAGTGCGGCAGCGGCGCCCATGAAGACGAGGAGGGCGAGGAGTTGGCGGAGTTTGTGCTTAGGGGATTTGTTTTTGCGGGGTTTTCTGTTGGGATTCATTGCTCGATTATACCACTTGTGTTTGGGTTGGTGGTAGAATGAGAGTATGGAAAAAGTTGAGCGATTAATTGAGAATTTTGTGCCGGAGCGGTACGAGTTGGAGTTGAGAGTGGATAAGGGGGAGAGGAGAGTGGAGGGAGTGGTGAGGATTTTTGGGGAGGTGAAGAGTGAGAGTGTGAGATTACATGCGAAAGATCTGAAGATTGAGAAAGTGTCGGTGAGCGAGACAGTGGGGCATGAGAGTAGGATACGGGAGCTAGAGTGGAAGATGGATGGGGAGGTGGTGGAGGCTGAAGGGGTGGAGCGAGGAGTTGTGGAGTTGGAGGTGATATATTCTTTTGAACTGAATGAGCAGATGCACGGGGCGTATTTGTCGACATATGAATATGGGGGGCGAGCGGAGACTGTGGTGGCGACGCAATTTGAGAGTCATTATGCGCGGGAGGTTTTGCCGTGTGTGGATGAGCCTGAAGCGAAGGCGGTGTTTGAGCTGACGGTGATCGTGCCTGATGATAGTGATGAGGTGCTGGGGAATATGCCTGTGGCTTTTGAGCGGACGGTAGATGGAGTGAGAGAGGTGCATTTTGAGGAGACGCCGAGAATGAGTACTTATTTGCTGGCGTTTGTGGTGGGTAAGTTTCAGAAAGTAGAGGCGAAGACGGAGCGAGGGGTGGAGGTGCGGACGTGGGCGAGTTTGGCGCAGCCTGCGAAATCGCTAGTGTTTGCGAATGAGGTGGCGGTGAAGACATTGGACTTTTTTGAGGATTATTTCGGAGTTGAGTATCCGTTGCCGAAATGTGATCAGGTGGCATTGCCTGATTTTGAGGCGGGAGCGATGGAGAACTGGGGGCTGGTGACGTATCGGGAGATGGCGCTTTTGGTGGATCCTGCGTTGACGAGTGTGGATGCGAAGAGGTGGGTGGCGACGGTAATTACGCATGAGTTGAGTCATATGTGGTTTGGGAATTTGGTGACGATGAAGTGGTGGGATGATCTGTGGTTGAATGAGAGTTTTGCAAGTATCATGGAGTATGTGGCGGGGGAGGCGGTTTGTCCCGAGATGGAGGTATGGAAGGATTATTATGAAGGTTTTGTGGTGGCGGCGATGAGGCGGGATTGTTTGAGTGGAGTGCAGGCGGTGAAGCAAGATGTGGCGCATCCTGATGAAATTCAGACTTTGTTCGATGGGGCGATTGTGTATGCGAAGGGTGCGAGGTTGATTTATATGTTGATGGAGTTGATGGGCGAGGAGAAGTTTCGGGCGGGGATGCGGGAGTATTTTAGGGAGTTTGCGTATGAAAATACGGTGGAGGAGGATCTGTGGGGGTGTTTGCAGGAGTTTGCGGAGTTTGATGTGAAGGAACTGATGGAGGGGTGGATTTATCAGCCGGGGTATCCGGTGGTTGAGGTGGGTGAGGGTGTGGTGAGGCAGAGACGATTTGTGGTGGATGAAGAGATGAGGGGTGGAGATGTGTGGAAGGTGCCGTTGTTTGCGGGGGAGGGAGTTGGGTTTTTGGCGGGGAGTGAGATGAGTGTGGGGGGTGAGGTTGGTGAAGTGAATCGAGGGATGCGTGGTCACTACGTGACGAAGTATAGTGATGAGTATTTGAAGAAGTTAATGGAGGGCGAGCTGGATGCGACGGCGAAGTTGAAGCTGCTGATGGATCAGTCGCTTCTCGCGAAGACGGAGTTGGTGGAGAGTGTGAGTTTGTTTGATGTGGTGGAGCGGATGCGAGACGAGACTGATGATGCGGTTTGGAGTTTGGTGAGCTTGGCGGTGGCAGATCTGAAGGTTTTTGTGGAGGAGGAGACGGAGGAAGAGCGGAAGTTTAAAAAGTTCGTGAAAGATCTGGCGGAAGTGCAGTATGAGCGACTAGGATGGGACGGCGTAGAGGGGGAAGGTGGGGCGGATGTGAGGTTGAGATGTGTGGTGGTCGGGATGCGGATATATGGTGAGGATGAAGAGGCTATTGGCGAGGCGCTGAGGCGTTATGATGCGGTGGATGGTGATTTGGAGAAGCTGGATAAGGAGACGCGGGCGTATGTAGTGGCGGCGAAGGTGAAGTGGGATTTTTCGGAAGAGTTAGGGGAGGATTTGCTGGAGAAGTATCAAAAGTCGGTGAATGTGGAGGTAAGAGATGATATTTGTGGGGCGCTAGTAGGGGCGAGAAATGAGGTGTTTTTGGGGAGGATGTTAGGGCTGATGAAAGATCAGAAGATGGTGCGGTCGCAAGATGTGTTGAGGTGGTATATGGGGATTTTGAGAAATCCAAAAGGACGAGAGATGGCATGGAAGTGGCTACGGGACGAGTGGGGATGGGTGGCGGAAAAGTTCGGTGATGGAAAGGGATATGATTATTATCCGAGAGGTGTAGCGGCGGTGTTAAAGACCGAGATGGAACTGGCGGAATATCGAGAGTTTTTTGAGCCGATGCTGGGGGAGTTGAGTTTGAAGCGAAATATTGAGATCGGGATGAAAGAGATTGAGGCGCGAGTGAGACTGATCGAGGGGGATGGTGTGGGTGTGCGGGGATACTTGCGGGGGTTATAGTCACTTATAGTCGGAGCATGTTTTCGGGTGTGAGGTCGGTGGGGTTTTTGTCGATGAGGTTGTGGAAGGATTGTTTGAGTTGGTCTTTGTTTATTTCAGGACCGAGGAAGACGAGTTTGGTGATGGGTTTTTCAGAGTCGAGCCATTCGTGGTGAGTGAGTTCGTAGCGAGAACCGACTTTTTGGAAGAGGAACTTCTGCTCGTAGCCTTTGAGGCCAAAATAAACGATACCTTTGGCACGGTAGATTTCTGGAGGGAGGGTGCGGATGAATTTGGTGAAGGCGACGGGGTCGATGGAAAATTTTTCGGTGAAGGATGCGGAGGTGAAGTTGTCGTGGAGGTGTGGAGTGGGTTCGAGTACGGCGGATAAGGCGAGTTGCTTGGTGCGGTTGGGGCGGAGGTCGAAGAGGAGTTTGGGGTTGATTGTGGCGTCTGGGGTGGAGATTATGGGGGTGTCTGTTATTGATTTGATCTGGTTGATGATGTTGGTGGGATTTTTGGATTTGTTGACGATGATGAGGTCGGAGGATTTGAGAGAGGCGGTGATTTGGGCTTGGTGTTTTTGGAAGGTGGAGGGGAAATTGAGGGCGTCGACAAGGTAAACGAGGCCGCCGTAAGTGGTGAATTTATTGTCGGTGGTGACGACTTTATGGGCGAGGTCGCGTGGCTCGGCGAGACCTGACGCTTCGATGATGATGACGTCGAGTTGGGAGTTTTCGTGGGCGAGAAGGGCGAGAGGTTCGTCGAGGGAGTTTTCATCCATGAGGCAGCAGATGCAGCCGCTGGCGAGTTCGATAAGTTCGTCGGTTTGGTGGGCGACGAGGAGGGCGTCGATGTTGATCGCGCCGAAATCGTTCATGATGATGCCGACTTTTGTGCCCTGAGAATCGGCGAGGAGATTATTGATTGTGGTGGTTTTGCCTGCGCCGAGGAAACCGGTGATGCAGAGGACGGGGATTTTTTTGGTCATAGGGTAATTGTATCATGGTGGTGGGGTGGTGTATGATAGTGTGATGTGGAAATTGTTTCGTTTGGCGCGGATCCGATGGTGGAAGATTGTATTGCTTTTGGTACTGATTACGGCACAGATTTTGGGGACTCTGTATTTGCCGACTTTGACTGCGGATATAATAAATGAAGGTGTTGTTGCGGGAGATCTGGATCGGGTGCGGGAGATTGGAATTTTGATGATTTTGGTGGCAGCGGGGACTGGTGTAGCTTCGATTACAGGAACTTATGTGTCGGCTTGGGTTTCTACGACTTTTGCGATGAGGGTTCGGAAGAAGCTATTTCGGCATACGCAGAAGTTGAGTTATCAAGATTTTCGAAAGGTGAACACTTCGTCGTTGATCACGCGGGCGACGAATGATATCGAGCAGTTGCAGACGATGCTTTCGAGCTTTTTTGAGATGATGTTACCAGCGCCGTTTGTGATCGTGGTGGGAATGGTGTTGGCGGTGCGGCGAGATGCTTCGATGGCACTTTTGATTTTGGGTGTAGCGGTGGCGCTACTACTAGTATTTATTTTGGTTGCTCGGGCGGTTTTGCCGTTGTTTGCGAAAGTTCAGCTGAAATTGGATGCGATGAATGCGGTGGTGGGGCAGTTTATTTCGGGAGTGAGGGTGGTGCGGGCATATGGACGGACGAAGAAAGAGCGCGAACGTATGGATGCGACTTTTAGTGATTCGGCGAGGTTGAATATTCGGATAAATCGGATGTTTGCGGCGGTGATGCCGTTTGTGGTTTTAGTGATGAGTGGGGCGATGGTGATGATTTTGTGGTTTGGGGGTCACAGGATCCAGACAGGGGAGATGCAGATCGGTGATATTATGGCGATAACTGAATATACAATGAATATTTTGATGTATGTGTTGATGGCGGTGTTTGTTTCGATTTCGATTCCGAGGGCGAAAGTTTGTGCGGAGAGGATTAATGAAGTACTGAGTATGGATCCAGAGATTATGGATGGAGAAGGGAAGAGTGGTGGGGAGCTGCGACTGGAATTTGATGATGTAGACTTTAGATATATGGATGCGGAACATGCGGCGCTGCATGATCTGAGTTTTGTGTGTGAGAAAGGGACGACTACGGCGATAATCGGGGGGACGGGGAGCGGGAAGAGTTCGATTGCTCGGCTGATTCCGCGGCTGGTGGATGCGAGTGAAGGGGAGGTGTTTTTAGGTGGTGTGAACGTGAAAGAATTGAAGCAGAGTGAAGTGAGGCGCAGAGTGGGGTATGTGCCGCAGAAAGCGTTTTTGTTTAGTGGGACGGTGCTAGAGAATCTGAAACATGGAAATCCGAAAGCTACACTGGAGGAAGTGCGAGAGGCGGCGCGGATTGCGCAGGCGGATGGGTTTATTATGGAAATGGAAGGTGGGTATGACGCGGAAGTATCGCAGGGTGGGAAGAACTTTTCTGGGGGGCAGCGGCAGCGGCTGGCGATTGCGAGGATGTTGGTGAAGAAGCCGGAGGTGATAGTGTTTGATGACTCATTTTCTGCGCTGGATTTTAAGACGGATGCGCAGCTAAGGAAGGCGCTGAAAAAGGTGACGAAAGAATCGATCGTGATAAATGTGGCGCAGAGGATCAGTACGATCAAAGATGCGGATCAGATCTTGGTGTTGGATGATGGGCGGATCGTAGGGGTTGGGACGCACGAGGATCTGTTGAGGTCGAATGAGGTTTATCTGGAAATTGCGAAGTCGCAGCTGAGTGAGAAGGAGCTAGAGATATGAGCGACGGTGAGGAGAATAAAACAGACGCAATGGGAGATATGATGGATGGCGGGATGAGCGCGGAGAAGGCGAAAGATACAAAGAAGACTCTGAAGCGGCTGATTTCGGCGTTGAAGCCTCAGCGGTGGGTTTTAGTGATGGCATTTATACTCGCGACTGGTGCGGTAATGCTGAATCTCTACGCGCCGCGGGTATTTGGTGATGCTTTTAATGTGATCGGGGAAGGGCTGTTTCCGAGCGAAGAGCAGGTGGAGGAACTGATTGATTTCGAGCGGCTGGCGGAACTGGGTGTGCGGGCGGAGGCTGGCGATGTGACGGAAGAATTTATCGAGATGATGGAGTTACTGGAGAGACTGGAGGCGGCGAGTGAAGCGGAAGATATGGCGGGAGCGCTGGATGTTTTGACAATTATGGGTTGGGAAGTGAGTATCGACCTGAGTCGACTGGGAGAGTTGTCGATGATTCTACTTGGGATCTATTCGTTTGGGGCGATGTTGACTTATTTTCAAGAGTTTATCATGGCGGGAGTGGGGCAGAAGTTAGTGTTAAGTCTCAGGAAAAGGGTGAGTGCGAAGCTGGCGAAAGTACCGCTAAGGTATTATGACACGCATAAAAAAGGTGAGATTTTGAGTCGCGTAGTGAATGATCTAGAGCAGGTGAATTTGATTATCCAGGCAGCGATAATGAGACTATTTACGTCAATGATTACGATTATTGGGGCGGTAGTTTTGATGTGGCGAATTCATTGGTCTTTGACGTTGATCGCGGTAGGGGCGATATTTGCTGGACTGATAATTACTGCAGTAGTGATGACGAAGAGTGGGAAGTTGTTTGGGAATCGACAGGCGTCTTTGGGGAAGTTTAATGCGAAAATTGAGGAGTATTTTTCAGGGCAAGTGGAAATTAAGGCGTTTGGTTTAGAGTCGAGGGTGGAGCGTAAGACGGATGGGGCTATCGAGCAGCTCTATGCGGATGATCGGAAGGCGCAGTTTATTATGTTTGCGGTGATGCCTATTATTCGCTTGGCGAATCAAATGGGATATGTTTTGATTGCGTGGCGAGGGGCGACGATGGTGGTAGGAGGGTATATTTCGATAGGGCAGGTGGTGTCGTTTTTCCAATATGTACAGATGAGTCAAGAGCCGCTGACGGAGGCGAGTTATGTTTTGAATTCTTTAAACTCGGCGATTGCAAGTGCGGAAAGAGTATTTGAAGTGCTGGATGAGGCGGAAGAACTAGCGGATAGGAAAGGTGCGGTGAAAATTAAGAATCTGCGGGGCGAGATTGAGTTTGAAGGTGTGAAGTTCGGGTATGGAGAGGAGCTTTTAATGAAAGATGTAAGTTTCAAAGTTAGCCCTGGGCAGAAGGTAGCTATCGTGGGGCCGACCGGGGCGGGGAAGACTACGCTGGTGAATCTTCTAATGAGGTTTTATGAGACGAATAGTGGAGTAATCCGAGTGGATGGGGTGGATATACGGGATATTCGTAGGGATGATCTACGAGCGATGTTTGGGATGGTATTGCAAGATTCATGGATGTTTGAGGGGACGGTGGAGGAAAATATAGCGTACGGGCGAGTGGGGGCGACGTGCGAAGAGGTAGTGGAGGCGGCGAAGATGGCGCGAGCGCATCATTTTATCAGGACTTTGCCGAAGGGGTATGAGTCGGTTATGGGTGATGAGGATGCGATTCTTTCGCAAGGGGAGAAGCAGCTGCTTTGTATTGCGCGGTGTATTGTGGCGGATCCGACATTTCTGCTGCTGGATGAGGCGACGAGTAGTGTAGATACGCGGACGGAACTGCATATCCAAAAGGCGATGGTGGAATTAATGAAGGGGAGGACGAGTTTTGTGATCGCGCATCGTTTAAGTACGATCCGGGATGCGGATGTGATTTTAGTGATGAATCATGGGAATATTGTGGAGATGGGAGCGCATGCGGAGTTGCTTTTGGCGGGTGGAATGTATGCGGAGATTTATAATAGTCAGTTTGCGGAGTAGGGTGGTCTAAAACTGGAGATTTAATGATTGATTAGTGGACTGTCTTGACTGGCGAGGTATCATAATAAGTTAGCAGTCTTGACGAGGGAGTGCTAGGACGGTAAAATTGATGTATGGTAGATGATTTCTCCGAGATGATGAACATGATGACAGATAATGCGAAATTTGCGCTCCAGAAGGCGGATGTTTTCAGTCGGAGGTATGGGAGTAATTATGTGGGGACGGAGCATATTTTGCTGGGACTTCTGGCACAGGATACGAGTCTCGGAGCGAAGTTTTTGGCGGATGAGAGCATTACGCTGGAGCGAGCGGAGAAGGTGTTAAATTTGACGCCGCGGGAGCTGGCGGGGGCTTTTTCGATGGTGAAGGCGCTGAGTGAGGCGGCGGTGTTGGCGTTGAAGATGAGCCTGAATTTGGCGAAGGATTTGAATCAGAGCTATATCGGGACGGAGCATATTTTGTACTCGCTTATTGCGCAGAAGAATTCGCGGGCGGTTGTGTTGCTTCATGATATGAAGGTGGATATGGGGAAGATTTCGGGAGAGTTGGATAAGTTTTTTGATCGGCAGAGTGAGGCGGGGTTGGCGGAAAAAGGCGAGGGCGTGAAGGGGAAGAGGCTGAAGCGGCGGTTTTTGAGTAAGTATGGGCGAGATCTGACAGCGGCGGCGAAGAATGGAGAGTTGGATACTTTAATTGGAAGAGATGCGGAGGTGGAGAGGGTGGTGACGATTTTGTGTCGGCGGACGAAGAGCAACCCGGTTTTAATTGGGGAGGCAGGTGTAGGTAAGACGGCGGTGGTGGAAGGATTGGCGGTGAGGATTGCGGAGGAGAAGGTGCCGGAGATGCTTCTTGGAAAACAGATTATTCAAGTTGACTTGGCGGGGATGATTTCGGGTACGAAGTTCCGAGGGGAATTTGAGGAGAGGTTGAAGGGTTTGATTGATGAAGTGATGGGGGATCCTGATGTGGTTTTGTTTATTGATGAATTACACTTACTGGCGGGAGCGGGGAGTGCGGAGGGGTCGATGGATGCGGCGAATATTTTGAAGCCGAGCCTGGCGAAGGGGAGGATACGACTGATCGGGGCGACGACTTTTGATGAATATCGGAAGCATATTGAGAAGGATAAGGCGCTCAGTAGGCGATTTCAGACGGTGACTATTGGGGAGCCGGGGCGAGAGGCGGTATTTCAGATTTTGAAGGGGATACGGGAACATTACGAGAAGTATCATGATGTGAAGATCGCGGACGAGGTACTGAGAGATGCGATCGATATGAGCGAGCGGTATATCTCGGACCGATTTATGCCGGATAAAGTGATAGATGTGGTGGATGAAGCGGCGGCGCTGGCGCGGGTGAGGTGTGGGCGGAAAGAGGATGTGGAACTTAGGAAGTTGATGAGTGAACAGAAGCGACTGGAGGGGAAGATCGAGGAGGCGGCTGTGGGGGAGGATTATGAGAAGGCGGCGCTGTACAAGACGAGACTGGCGCAGGTGGAGGCGGGGGTGAAGAAGTTGAGGAAGAAGGTGCCGAAGGGAGAACGGGAGCTGACTGTGGAGCATTTGGCGCAGGCGATAAGTTTGAAGACGGGGATTCCGGTGAGTAAGGTGCAGGCGAAGGAGGTGAAGGTACTGACGGAGCTGGAGGGATATTTGAAGAAGTATATTGTGGGGCAGGATGCAGCAGTTGAGAAGGTGGCGCGGGCGATTCGGCGGGGGAGGAGTGGGGTGGCGAGTGATCGGCGACCGATTGGGAGTTTTATGTTTATGGGTCCGACAGGGGTCGGGAAGACGGAACTGGCGCGAGTGATTGCGCGAGAGGTGTTTGGGGGAGATGATGCTTTAGTGAAGATTGACATGAGTGAATTCTCTGAGAAACATAATGCGAGTCGGCTGGTGGGGGCGCCGGCGGGGTATGTGGGGTATGATGATGGCGGTAAGTTGACGGAGATGGTGAGGCGGCGGCCGTACTGTGTGGTATTGTTTGATGAAGTGGAGAAGGCGCATCCAGAGGTGTTTAATTTACTTTTGCAGATTTTAGAGGATGGAGTTTTGACGGATGGGCAAGGGACACGCGTGCGATTTAATAATACGGTGGTGATTTTGACGTCGAACTTGGGGGCGGAGAAGATGCATAAGGAGAGCGAGCTGGGGTTTGCGGTAAAGACGCGGCGGGACAGGATGGTGGTAGAGCGAGAGCATGAGGTGAATGAGGCGGCGGCGAAGAGGGAGTTGGCGAAGATGATGAGACCGGAGCTGGTGAACCGACTAGATGGAGTGATGGTTTTTCGGGCGCTGGAGAGGAAGGGAGTGGAGAAGATTTTTGATGGGCTAGTGAAGGAGTTGAATGAGAGGTTGACAGTGAAAGGGATTCGAGTGGTAGTGGAGAAGGGGGCGAAGAGATATTTGATAGGAAAGGGGTGGGATGCGAAGAATGGGGCTAGGCCGCTGAGGCGAGTGGTTGAGGATGAAGTGGAGCATCTGGTGGCGGAGGGAGTTATCCAAGGGGAGTATGGAAAGGGAACTGTTTTAGTGGTGGAGAAGGGAAAGAGGGGTTTGAAGCTGGAGGTGAGGGGTGAGTAAGGTAGTTGAGCGGCGGCGGAGTGGAAAGTTTGTTTTGAAGTTTTTGTTAGTCGTGATGGTGCTAGTAGTGGGGATGTTGGTGTTGACGAATACGCAAAAGATCAGTGATGAGCTAGCGGCGCGGAGATTTGAGCCTAGCTTGGAGATGAGTGAGTTGATTGAAAGACTGGAGCTGACGGATAGGGGGAGGAGAGTGATGTTAGCGAGCAGGCCTCAACTGGGTGAAGGCGAATGGTTTAATCATAGATGTACGCGGATGGAGAGAGAGGTAAATGTGTTGGGGTGTTTTAGGGCGGGCGGGATTTATGTATTTAATGTGCAAAATGAAGATTTGGTGGGGATGAATGAGGTGACACTGGCGCACGAACTGCTACATGCGGTGTGGAGTAGGATGAGGGGTGCAGATCGAGAGAGACTGGAGAGGTATTTGAGGGAGGTGTGGTATGGTGGCGCGGATGATATTTTGGAGAGTAGGATGGCTTATTATGATCGGATGGGGGCTGATTTTTATAATGAGTTACACTCGATTATCGGGACGGAGTTTCGGGATTTGCCAGTGGTTCTCGAGGAACATTATGCGAGGTATTTCCGGAATAGAGAGAGAATTGTGATGAAGTACGAATCTTATATCGGGAGGTTTCATGAGTTGATAGCGAGGTCGGAGGAATTGATTAAGGGGATCGAGGCGCTGGTGGGCGAGATAAATGAGGTTACTTTGGTATATAACTACGATGTACGAGAATGGAATCGGCAAGTGGGTGAATTTAATCGGAGGGCGGAAACGGGGGATTTTGCGGATGAGGCGGAGTTTTTGGTGGAGAGGAGAATTTTGGAGTTGGATCAGCAGAGACTTCAGGAGGTGTCTGTGATAATTTCTGAGAAAATGCGGAAGTATGAGGAATTGAGAGAGGGATTGAGTGAAGTTGCGGGGTTGATTGCGGCGTTGAATCGGAGTATCGACAGTACAGTGATCGAAGTAGAGATGATACCAGAGAGTGTTTGGTGATAAGATTTTGTGGTTAGAATTTGGATTTTGACGTGGTGTTTTGGTGGAAAAAGCTGTATACTGTGTGGAGTATTAGCGGGATGAGTAGATAGTGTCAAAACAGATAGTTAGTGAGGGTGATTTGGGGGGAGTAGTGGGTATGCCTGGGAAAGGGATCTTAGTTTGGGGTATTGGAATTTTGGCAGCGACGATGATGCTGATGGTTTTAGTAGTGATGGCGAAACAGAGAAAGATGGCAGAAAAGCGAGTGAGGCGGATGGATGACGGTGTGGTAGAGTGTGAATGATGAAGTAAGAGAGAGTGGGCTGGAGTGGCGGGATGGCAGGTTGAGGAAGATAATAACTTATATATGTCAGGGGTGTGGAGGGAAATTTAAGGTGTGGAGTGGTGTTTGTGAGGTGTGTGGAGAAGGGAATCCGATTGTGGAGCAGGTGGAGGATAAGGATGAGGTTTTGGAAGTGGAAAGTCAGATGAGGCTGAGGACAGAGACAGAGATGAAGGTGATGAAAGAGCGGAGTTGGATGGGTGATATTTTTGTGGTGCTGGCGGGAGTAGTGATCTGGGATGCGGGGAGGCGCGGTAGGTGAGTGTGGTAGAATTGGTGTATGGCGAAGAGTAAGACGAGGTATGTATGTCAGGGGTGTGGGGCGAGTTATGTAAAGTGGATGGGAAAGTGTGAGAATTGCTCGGAGTGGAATACGCTCGTGGAGCAGGTGGTGGAGGATGAAAAGGCGGTGAAGTCGGCTCTTAAGAAGGCGGAAAAGAGCGGGAGGAAGTTGGAAGTGGAGTCGGTGAACGAGATACGGGCGGATCGATATGGAGAGAGGTATGGAACGGGGTTCTCTGATCTGGATGTAGTGCTGGGTGGAGGGATTTTGCCTGGAGCGGTGATGCTTCTCGCTGGTCAGCCGGGGATCGGGAAGTCGACGCTACTACTGCAGTTGGCGTCGAAGGTAGCAGAAAAACAAGCGGTGTTGTATGTGAGTGGAGAGGAGTCGGCGAGCCAGGTGAAGATACGGGCGGAGAGATTGAAAGGAAAACATAGCGAAGACTTAAGTTTTGCGGGGAGTACGAGTGCGAATGATATCGCAGCGACGGTGGCGAGTGGGGATTATGGGTTTGTGATTGTGGATTCTATACAGACGCTGGCTCTGGATGAGATTACGAGTGCACCTGGGACGGTGAGTCAAGTGAGTGGGGCGGGGAATTTGTTAATCAGGGCGGCGAAAGCGACAGGAACGGCGGTAGTGATCGTGGGGCACGTAACGAAAGAAGGGACGCTGGCGGGGCCGAAGACTTTGGAGCATATGGTGGATGTGGTTTTGCAGTTTGAAGGGGATCGGTATGGGGGATTTAAGACGGTGCGAGCGGTGAAGAATCGTTTCGGTAGTACGAATGAGGTGGCTATTTTTGAGATGGGTTCGTCTGGGTTAAAGCTAGTGGAGAATCCGAGTGAGGCGTTACTGCGGGAGAGGCAAAATACGGATGGGTCGGTGATAATGGCGACGATGGATGGGACGCGACCACTACTGGTGGAGATACAGGCGCTTGTAAATCCGACGAGTTTCGGGTATCCTAAAAGGACTGCTAGTGGGTTTGATTTAAATCGTTTGAACTTGTTAGTAGCGGTGCTGGAAAAGCGCACGAAACTGAAATTATCTGAAAAAGACATTTATGTGAATGTCGTGGGTGGACTGAAGTTGAGCGACTCGGCGGCGGATTTGGCGGTGTGTATGGCGATCGCGAGTGCTTCGGCTGGCAGGCGTCTGGACGATAAGATAGTGGTCTTTGGTGAGGTGGGGTTGGGTGGCGAGATTCGCTCGGTGTACGCTAGTGACAGGCGGATTGCAGAGGCGAAGAAGCTCGGATTTACGGCAGCGATTGCGCCGTATACGGTAAAAGATAAATTCGTGCTACCCGTGAAGGATATGCGGGATGCACTTGTAAAATATATGAATAGATAAACTTCAGGTGATTTGCTTGAGGTGACCTGGCAGGAATGCTGGGGTAGAAGCTTGGTTGGAAACTGGGCACAGAAAGGAAAATATGTTTAAGAAAAAAACAGGAAATAGTGGTGCGGCTAGAAGGCGCGTATTGGTGGATACATCGACATTGATCGATGGGAGGATTTTAGCAGTGGCGAAGTCGGGGTTTGTTGGTGACGAATTGGTGATCTCGCGAAGCGTGCTTGGTGAATTACAGATGTTGGCTGATAGTGGTAATAGTGAGAAGCGTACGAGAGCGAGGTTCGGACTGGATGTAATCAGGGAACTACAAGAACTTAAGGGAGTGGTTGTGACAATTCTGTCAGACGAACGCGAAGCTACTGAAGGTGTAGATGCAAGGCTGATGGATCTAGCGCGACGACAGCGAATGCTGATTATGACAAACGACTTCAATATGAATAAAGTAGCGACAGTAGAAGGAATTAAAGTGTTGAATATTAATGATTTAGCGCAAGGGCTAAGATCTACGTATCTGCCTGGAGATAAGTTAGTGCTGGAGTTGATACAAAAAGGCAGTGAAGGTGGGCAGACGGTGGGATATCTAACAGATGGTACGATGGTGGTCGTGGAAAATTCTGCGAACAGCCTAGGGAAGAAAGTAGAAGTGGAGTTTATCCGGTATCTACAGACAAGCGCTGGAAAGATGATGTTTGCGAAACTGGCTAGTGTAGTGAAAGAAGTGAAGGATGAAGAGAAAAAAATAGAGCCGAAGCAAGTACAAGGCGTGAGGCGTAGTGGTTTGGTGCGAGATGTGAAGCGTAGGGATAGGAATTCGAAAAAGGAAGCGCAAAAGAATGCACGGGGACTAAGGAAAGATCGTGAGCTGGGGCGACGTGCGAAGACGCTAGGTGTGAAAAGTAAGAAAGCTGCGAAGACTGGACGAGCGGCACTAGTGAGTGGTAAAAAGCGACCAACGAGTGCGAGTAAAGAAGATGAACTGATGAAGTTAGTGAATCAATAAATCAGTTGTAGCTGTAGTAAAAAACTCCTCGCGGAATGCGGGGAGTTTTAGTTTAGCTTGTCGACTATAGAGTGCCAGATATAGAAGTAGTACTTTCGTGACCGAGGCTATCGGTGAGACGGACAGTGATAGTGTAAGAGTCGCCAGAGGTGAGACCATGTACGAAAGTGAGAGTAGTGGTGCCGAAAGTACCCGTGCCAATAACAGTGCCGTTAAGAGTGACCGTATAGTTGCGAAGAGGTCGATGTGAGGCTCCTGGTGAAGCGGCGACTACAACAAAGGAGCTATTGATACTGATGGAAGCTGATGGTGCAGCAGTGTCTCCGCAGATATGAATGTCTTCATATTCGTCTGGGTACCAGCCGTCGGCGACAAAGCGTTCTTCGTTGGTGACAGGGTCTATGAATCGCATAACTTCCACTTCGACACGAGCAGAGTCTGGAGTACACTCGGTAGCTTTACGACGAGAAATAGAGTCGAAAACCATAGAGATACGAGAGACACCTGTGTTGTTTTGGTTCATCCATGACGGCCATAGATCGGTAACACCACCAAGACTGATATGCTGGATGCCTTCTGGGCGGGGAATTTGCTGACCTTGATACCAGCGTCCTGAAGGGCCGAGGATGCGATGATGTACATGTTCCATAAAGTAGGCGGTAACACCAGCGACCACAGCATGCCCGTCGCGAGTGAGTGGGCCACCGTCGTGGACTCCTGCCCAAACACCGGAAGAGATTGTAGCGGAGTAAGTCATCATCCAAGAATCTTTTGCTTGGCCACGTCCATTATCTGTAGTACCTGTTTTTGTAGCTGTCCATACACCGGGTATAGTAAAGCCTTCTGGGTTTGCGAACATACGCGATCGGGCGGCACGGTCGGCGAGGATATCAGTAACTAGGAATGCTGCTTGGGGGTTGATGACCTGAACTCCGGGAGTGTCTTCCCAAGCTTTAAGAACTTCGCCATCGCTATTAGTAACTTCGAGAACGAAAGCCTGAGGCTTGTAAACGCCGTTGCGAGCTAAAGATGCATAGGCATTTGTGAGGTCGGCAGGAGTGACAGCACAGCCGCCGCCGATAGCCATGGCGAGACCCGGATGAGGGTTGTCCATACAGTATGAGTGGGCGCCAAGTTCGCGAGCAATACGGAGGGATTCATCAATACCGACAATATAGGTGGCGAGTACGGCTGGGCGATTTAGTGACATGGCGAGTGAGTTACGGATACTGATATCACCGAAAGTCTGACGAGTAGCATTTTGGACGGTACATGGAGCGGGAGCGCCACGACAATAGATATGGTCAATGTTTTCGTCACGAAGATTGGATCCTGGGCCGAAGTTTATGCCCTGGCGTTGTTCGAAGAGACCAGCGTAGCCGACGATTGATTTAATTGCGGAGCCTGGCTCAAGGGGCGACGTAGCGGCATTGTTGGCGCCGAAACCTGGACGATGAAAGTCGACAGAGCCAACCATACTAAGAACCTGACCTGTGTCGTTATCAATGGAAACGTGAGCGATATTGTCGGCACCAATAATATGTAGGCGATGTGAACCGTGGTAGACGGCGGCTTGGGCGATATACTGGACTCCCCAGTCGAGGGTAGTATATATAGTAAGACCTCCTTGGCGAATAGTGCGAATACCGAACTCTTCTTCGAGCTGGCGGCGTACTTCTAGGACGAAATGAGGGGCTTTAACTCCTTCAAATTGATCTGACTCTGGGCGGATAGTGTCGAGAATAGGATAAGCTTTTGCTTCTTCGGCTTCATCGCGGGTAATAAAGCCAGCAATAACCATATCATCGAGAACGCGATGTTGGCGAGCAATGAGGAGATGGTTGTTCGGGACGTTATATGGGTCTAGTACGGCAGGATTATTAGGAATAGCAGCGAGGAGAGCAGCTTGAGGGAGGTTGAGTTCGCTAGCTGAAATACCGAAATAAGTACGAGCAGCCGATTCGACGCCGTTGCGACGACCACCGAAAGGAGATTCGTTAAGGTAGAGTGTGAGAATTTGTTCTTTACTATACATACGTTCAATTTCGATGGCGAGTATGATCTCGCGAATTTTACGTAAGTATCCCTCAAAACCACCACGATGATGAGCCTCATCATACATAAAGACCTGTTTAACTAATTGCTGGGTGAGCGTGGAGCCGCCTTGGACGTCTTCAGACTGGAGGTTGTTTAGAAATGCGCGAACCAGAGCCATAGGGCTGACGCCGCGATGGTTGAAAAAGTCGCGGTCTTCGACAGCAATAATGGCTTGACGCATGACTTCAGCGATTTCGTCATGTTCGACGACAATGCGATAGTTACCGATACCGCGGTCTTCCCAGAGTAAGATGCCATTTCTGTCGTAATAGCGGCTGACGGTAGTTTGGACGCGACGAGCGAGTTGTCCGGGGCTGATAGCGTCTAGCTCACGTCGGAAATAAGCAAAGAGGGCGAAAACGCCGATAGCGATAACGAGAATGGTGACACCTGTGATCTTTAGCATCATGAAGAAGCCGCGTTTAGAGAACCAGTAGCCCCAGAAGCGTTTCGGATGGAGGCGATAGAGGGCGCGGAGGAATGGGTTTTTGGGGAGACTAGCTAGGTATTCGGCGCGTTTTCTAGCTTCTTGGTCTTTTTTTGTTTTACGTTTGTGGGCGAGATTAGAATAGAGGCTGAGATTGTTTTTTGAACGACGCGGAGTAGTAGGCGCCGGGCGCTTTTGAGCGGCTTTTTTACGTGCTTTGATGACGTTTGATAGCTTTTTCTTGACCACTTTTTGAAATTTCCTCGCAGGTTATTTGCTCCTCAGTATAGCACAAAAACGTGCTTGTGTTTGTAAAAAACTTGGATTTCGAAGTGAAAACGGGGTATACTAAATAGATAAAACGTAACAGGAGAACATCATGAAGTTGTCTGAGGAATTGGTGTGGCGCGGATTTAAGGCGCAGAACACTTTTACCGATATATCAGAATTAGACAAGGGCGCGAGAAAGTTCTATCTTGGGGCGGATCCTAGTGCGGATTCGCTGACGATTGGGAATTTGGCGGCGTTGATGATGGTTTATTGTTTTGTGAGGCATGGGTATGAGCCGTTTATGCTGGTGGGGGGAGCGACGGGGCAGATTGGGGATCCGAAGGATAATGAGGAGCGACAACTGAAGGCGCTGGAGGAGGTGGAATATAATAAGGGGAAGATTGCGGAGCAGTTTAGACGAATAATTCGGGCGGATTTCACGCTGGTGGATAATTATGATTGGTTTAAAGATATTGGGTATTTGGAATTTCTCAGGCTGGTCGGGAAACAGTTTTCAATGACGCAGTTACTGGATCGAGAATTTGTGAAAGCGAGGATTGGCGAAGGCAAGAGCGGAGTGAGTTATGCAGAGTTTAGTTATTCATTAATTCAAGGATATGATTTTCTGCATCTGTACCGTGAATATGGAGTAGATCTGCAGCTTTGTGGGGCGGATCAATATGGAAACTGTGTGTCGGGAGTACATCTAATTAAGCGGCTTGGGGATGAAGGGGCGCGAGCGGATGTGTGGAGTACGCCGCTGGTGATCGATAAGGTTTCGGGGAGGAAATTTGGGAAGAGTGAGGGGAATGCGATTTGGTTGGCGGAGGAGAAGACGAGTGTATTTGATTTTTATCAGTTCTGGGTCGGACTGGCGGATGAGGGGATTGATTATTATATGAAGATTTATACACTACTGGGGCGAGAGGAGTTAGAGGCGGTGATAGCGGAACATATGAAAGATCCGAGTAAGCGAGTGGCGCAGAAGACGTTGGCGTATGAAGTGACGAAAGTGGTGCATGGCGAGGAGAAGGCGGAGATGGCACGGAAGATTACTGAAGTACTATTTGGTGGTGGGGATGTTTCGGAGTTGGGTGGAGCGGAGTTGGAGCTGTTAGCAGAGAGTTTACCTGTGGTGAAAAGCGGGCAAATGGTGACAGATGTTTTAGTTGAGTCTGGAGAGGTGAAGAGTAAGGGTGAGGCGCGGAGGTTGATTTCTGGTGGGGCGATTGAAGTGAATAACGAAAAGATCACCGACGATATGGAGCTTACGGGTGTGAGTCTGGTAAAGAAGGGTAAGAATAAATTCGTGCTAGTGAGGTAGCGCAAAAAGAGTGGATGTGGTGTGCGTGGGGTTCTGGCGGGAATTTAGTCGAGTTGTAAGTGTCGTAGTGGTAGTGCTTGCGGCGATGTTTGTGGTAAAATGGAGACACGAAATGGAGGTAAGTATGAAAAAAGTTTTGGCGTTTGATGTGGATGAGACTCTGAATGTTTCTAAGATGCCTATCACGGAGGAGATGGCGAAGATTTTAGGGACACTAATAGAGCATTATGAAGTTTGTCCGATTTCGGGGCAGAAATATGAGCAGTTTTTAGTGCAATTAGTGGAACCGATGAAAAAAGTGGGGGTGAGTGATGAGGCACTTGCGAGATTTCATATGTTTGTGGCACAAGGGACGCAATATTACAGATTTGAAGGTGGTGAGCCGAAGCTGGTTTATAATGAGGCGTTATCTAGCGAGCAGGCTGAGGAGATTTCGGTGGCACTAGAGAAGGCGGCTCGTGAAATGGGGTACTGGGAGGAGGATAAGTTGATGGAGGGTGACGAGATAATCGAGAACCGAGAGAGTATGATGGCGTTTTCGGCGCTGGGTCAAAAGGCGAGTGTAGATGCGAAAAAAGCTTGGGATCCAGACATGAAGAAAAGAAATGCGATGGCGAAGAGGGCGAAAGAATTGGCGCCTGCGTATGAATTTGAGGTGGGAGGGACGACGACGATTAATGCGTTTATACCTGGGATGAATAAGGTGTTTGGGATGACGCGCATGATGGAGTATTTGGAAGTGGAAAAAGATGAGATTCTGTATTTTGGAGATATGACACAGCCAGGAGGGAATGACTTCCCGGTCGTAGAGATGGGTGTGGATACGATTACTGTGCATGGATGGCGAGATACAGCGTATGCGATTAGGGGGATTTTGGGGCTTAAGGGAGTGATTGTAGAGTAGATAAGTGAACCTAGACTCGTCGATTACTAGTGTAAAAGGCGTGGGAGAGAAGACGGCGGAATTGTTTGCGCGTGTGGGGGTGAGGACGGTGCGGGATCTGCTGTATTATTTTCCGCGAGCGTATGAGGATTTCTCGCGGGCGGGCGCGATTAGCGATATAAAACCGGGGCGGATAGTTGTAAAAGCGCGGGTGGAGAATTTGAAACTAAGTCGGAGGAGGTGTGGGTTAACGATCGTGGAGGCGAGCTTGGTGGATGGGTCGGGTGCTTGTCGGGCAATTTGGTTTAATCAGCCGTATCGGATGACGGCGTTTAAGGAGGGGGTGGAGTATTATTTCGCTGGGGAGTTCGATATGGGAGCTGGGAGGTATTCGTTAACTAATCCGAGCGTGGAAGAGGCTAGCGAAGTAGTTGAAGGTGGAGTGAAGATACAGGCGATCTATCGGGCGATTGGGAAGCTGAAATCAAGGGATATTGGGAGGGTTATGGGGAAGGTGCGGGCTGTATGTGGAGATATGAGGGAATTGCTACCTGAAGGAGTGGTGGGGGGTTTGATGCGGAGGGGCGAGGCGGTTTATCAGATGCATTTCGGTGAAGCGGAGGAGGAGATGACGAGGGCGAGAGAGCGACTAGGGTTTGATGAGTTGTTTGCTCTGGTGCTTGCGGGAAAACTGAATAAGATCGAGAATCAGAAACTGAAGGCGATGAGTGTGAAATTTGATGCGGAGAGGGTGCGAGAGTTTGTGAAGGGTTTGCCGTACGAGTTGACGGGGGCGCAGAGGCGGAGTGCTTGGGAGATCGTGCAGGATTTGGAGCGGACGGTTCCGATGAATCGGTTGTTGCAAGGGGATGTGGGGAGCGGGAAGACGGTGGTGGCGGGGCTGGCTTGTTACTCGGCGGTGCTAGCTGGTGGGCAAGTGGCGGTGATGGCTCCGACGGAGATTTTGGCGGGACAACATGCGGAGACATTGGAGAAGATGTTGGGTGGGCATGGGGTAAAGGTGGGGTTATTGACGGGTAAAAGTCGGAATCGGAAGGAATTGGTGGGGAAGATTACGGATGGGGATGTGGATGTAGTGGTGGGGACGCACGCTTTAATCTCGGAGGGGGTGGAGTATCGGAATTTAGTTTTGGCAGTGATTGATGAACAACATCGTTTTGGGGTGAAGCAGAGGCAGAAATTGATGGAAAAGGCGGCGGATGGAGCTGCACCGCACTTGTTAGCGATGACGGCGACACCGATTCCGAGGTCGCTTCAGTTGACGCTTTTTGGGGAGCTGGATGTGAGTGTGTTGGATGAAATGCCGAAAGGGCGAGTGGAAATTAAGACGGAGATTGTGTCACCAAATAGTGTGGAGCAGCTATGGGAGAAGGTGCGAGTGGAGCTGGAGGCGGGGAGGCAGATTTATTATGTATGTAGTCAGATCGAGGAGAGTGAAGATTTGGATAGTCGAGGGGATGTGCGGGCGGTGAAGAAAGAATTTGATAAGATGCGGAAGGTCTTTACAGGGTATGAGGTGGGGTTACTGCACGGCAAGATGACGAGTGAAGAGAAGGATGTGGTGATGGAGGATTTTGTGAGTGGAAAGGTGAAGGTGTTGGTGGCGACGACAGTAGTGGAAGTGGGGGTGAATGTGCCGAATGCGACAGTGATGGTGGTGCGAGATGCGGACAGGTTTGGGCTGAGTCAACTACACCAATTGAGAGGGCGTGTGGGGCGTGGGAGTTTTCAGAGTTATTGTTATTTGGTGACGAGTACGAGTGTAAAACCGACGCGGAGATTGAGGGAGATTGAGAAGAGTACAGATGGTTTTTATCTAGCGCAAAAAGACTTGGAGATACGAGGACCGGGGGAAATTTATGGGGCGGCGCAGCATGGAGAATTGGATTTGAAGATTGCGAAAGTTGATGATATGGCGCTAGTACGGAAGGCGACGCGGGCCGCAGATGAGTTTTTGAAAAGCGGTGGAGATTTGTTAAACTATGAGGAGTTGGCTGGAATTGTGCGACGATATCAGAGGCTGACGACACTGAACTAGGAAAGACAAAAATGTACGCAACGACAACGATAATTAAGCACTCGAAAAAGTCTGGTAGGATTTTCGGGGTGCATCAGCGAGTGAATAAGCTGGCACATGGGCAGTTTTTAAAGCTAGAGGGTAGGCGAGCGAAGTTTCCGACGATCAAGGAAGTGCAGTATTTTGAGGGGACGAATGGACCTGATGGACTGAAGCGGAAGAGTCCTGACCAAGATGGTACGGATGCTTTTTTGGAGCCTGACAATGATGATGGGCGATTGATTAAGCAGATTATGAATCATCATCATAATCTAGTGGTTGCGCTACGGAAGGGAGATATGGTGAAGGCGAGTTTTAGTGCGGCGTGGATGGCGCATGATGTGGTGGATGGGCTAACACCTGCGCATCATTATCCGTATGTGGGTAAGAAAAAAGAGATGCGGGATGGGCGGGATTTTTTGAAGATTTTTGGGATAAAGACGCAAGGACTGATGCCTGGGGATAACTTGTTTGAAGTTTTGAAAAATAACTGGCTGTATTTGGGACCGGACGGGATGTTTACGGAACATGCGCTGTTTGAGTTTGGGGTGGCGATGGTGACGGCGCCGACGCGAGATGGGGTGCTGAGGCGGATGCCGACAAAGGAAGAGGTGGTAGATTTGAGGAAGGTTGGATTTCAAGAGATGTATTATCGGTCGGTGAGAAAGGTGTACGAGATGGGGATGTATACGAAGTTTCTGGAACAAGGATGGACGACGGAGCTGGCGCTAGAGACGAAAAAAGTGCTGATACCTGAGGCGGTGAAATGTGTGACGATGGCGTGGATGAGTGCATACGAAAAGGTGAGTAAGTGAAGACGGTGAGGTTGATTTCGGGGAGGTTTGGGGGGCGGATAATCCGAAGTCCGGGGTCGCACAGGACACACCCAATGAGCGAGCGAGCGCGAGCGGCGATATTTAATATGATTTTCCGGGAAGTGGTCGGGGCAAAAGTGCTGGATGCTTTTGCGGGGACGGGTGCGCTTGGGTTAGAGGCGCTGAGTCGGGGGGCGGAGAGTGTAGTTTTTGTGGAGCGAGACGCGAAGGCAGTGAAGATTTTAAAGGAGAATGTAGAGTTGCTGGGTGTGGGAGATGAAGTGAAGGTGGTGGGGAGTGGGTTGGGGAGTTGGTTGGCGGGGGTTTTGAGTGAGGAGGAAGAGTTTGATGTGGTGTTTTCGGATCCGCCATACATCGAGCCGCAGTGGAATTTAGTGATTAAGTTGAGTGGAGCGGTGAGAATTGGTGGGTTGTTTATTATTTCGCGGACGAAAGCGGAGGAGGTTTTGAAGCTGAAAGGCTTTGAGGTTTTGAGCTCGCGGGAGTATGCGGAGGCGGGAGTGGATATTTACGAGAGAGTGTTTTAGTCGAATAAAGGGAAAACCCCGCCGATATTGATGGCGGGGTTGCTACTGTTGGAAGGTGCGATTAAGGTACTGGAGGGTGAGTTACTTCTTCTTTTTACGATTTGTACCGCTGCCTTTTTTCTTGTTGTTTTTTAGCCTGTGTGGCTTGTAGTTTGGTTTCTTCGTCTTTTTTTGTTGTGGCATTTGGTCACCTCCTGATAAGTAGTCCGCAACATAGCAAGAGCGTATCACGTGTGATAAAATTTAGATAGCATGAGCGGGATGGATTTATGAAAGTTTTTGAGATGGGGCGAGTAAGGATCGGTCTGAGTGATATTTCTGATGGGAATATGAAAACTTTTACGGAGTCAGAGGAGGTTTTGGCGAATCGGCGACGGTTTTTGAGTGAGATGAGAGTGGTTTTTGAGCGAGCGGGGTTTGTGAAGGTGGAGTATGATGGGGTTGAGGATTTTTGTGTGTTTAGCGAGATGGCTGGTGGGAATTTATTAAGTTTAAATCTGGGGGCTGAGCGGGCGGATGGGTTAGCTGTGCGAGGAGAGGGTGTGGGGTTGTTTTTGCCGCTGGCGGACTGTTTAGGATTGGTGCTGTTTGATGAGATGAGGGGTGTGTTGATGGTAGTGCATTGTGGGCGACAGACGGTAGTGCAGGATGGAGCGAGGAAGGCGGTGGAGTTTATGAAGCGAGAGTGTGGGGCGAGTGCGGAAGATGTGCGAGTGTGGATGAGTCCGAGTGCGGGGAAAGAGAATTATCCGGTGTTTGACCTGGGCGGAAAAGGAATGCAAGAGGCGGTGGTAGAGCAGCTGGTGGGAGCGGGGGTTTTGTTGGAGAAGATGGTTTTGAGTGAGGTGGATACGACGGAAGATGAGAATTATTGGTCGCATAGTCGGGGAGATACGGGGGAGAGGTTTGCGATTTGTGCGGTAATGGAGCAGTGATGGATCTAGTACAGAAGGATCACTATCGAACGCTGGGACTGAGGCCTGGGGCGAGTGATGCGGCAATTCACAAGGCGTATACGGATCGGGCGAAGCTAGCGCATCCCGATATGGGTGGGAGTTATGAGGCGATGGTGAGTTTGAATGAGGCGTATAATATATTAAAAGATAGTAGTCGGAAGTTTTGGTATGACCGCGAGATGGGCTTTGATACTGTGAGACCGTTTGAGAGAGGTGAGAAGAAGGCTGGTCCGAGCAAGGTGCGGGCGAAGCGGACGGCGGTACGGAGTTTGAAGAAATGGGATACGGCGGCGAGTTTGGCAATTAAGATTGCGGTGTTGATGAATTTGGTCGTGTTGTTGACGCTGCTTTTTGCGTTTTTATTTGTGAATTATCTGAGATAGGAGGAAGTCGTGGCGTCGAGCGAGGGTTTTGTGGAATATGTGATGGAGCAGTTGGAGGACGTGGGGATACTCAGGTATCGAAAGATGTTTGGGGAGTTTTGTGTGTACGTGAACGAAAAGCCGATTGTGCTAGTTTGTGATGATCGGATTTATCTGAAGAAGGTGGCGGAGTTGGAGGAGGTTATGGTGGGGCAGGAGGTGGGCGTGCCGTATGATGGGGCGAGCGAGCGATGGGTGGTTGATGTGGATGATCGAGAGTTGCTGCGGGAGGCTGTGGAGATTTTGGATGCTGTGACGCCGGTACCGATGCCGAAGAAAAGGAAGGAGAAATAAAAAAAGCAGCCTGATGGGGACTGTTTTTGTTTCTTGATATGGTGCGCGAGAAAGGACTTGAACCTTCACGCCGTGAGGCACATGCTCCTAAGGCATGCGTGTCTACCAATTCCACCACTCGCGCATGATGGTATTTTAGCACAGAAAAGCTGACGAGAGAAGATGTCGGAAGCGGAAGCGGTTTGACGCGAGGTGAAGTGGGGGTTATAATGGGTGGGCAACTTAAAGGTTAAGGAGATATGAAATGAAAATATTGATTACAGCATTGATGGTAGCGGTATTGGCGGTGGCGCCAGTGTATGCGGTTGAAGGGGATCTTTTGGATGAGTGGGTGAATGAGAATCCACAGTCGAATATCATGCCTACGAGTGAGGATCTAGGTGAAGGGTTTTTGCCGGGGTCTGAAGGTTGGAGCTGGGATGGAGATGAAAGTATTTTGCCGATTTTGGACGATCTAGTAGAGCCAACTGACGAGCCAGGGCAAGTAAGCGAGGATATCGAAGAGGAGGAAGATGAAAATGGAGTGTGGATGTGGGCTTTGATCGGAGGGGCGGGATTGGTGTTGTTGCTGGCTGTGGTAGTTCTGGTAGCTAGAAGCAAGAAGAAGAACTAGCAGGAGAAAAACATGCAAGAAGAGGGTGGCTTGTTAGAACAAACTGGGAAAGTGCGGCGCGGCGTAGGGTGTGGTAAGAAGTGTGTAGTGCCGATGGTTATTTTGAGTGTACTAGTGTTGGTACTGGGAGGTTTCGCGGTCTTTAGTGTAGTTAGTGATAGGGGTGAGAGTAGGAAGGGGGCTTGTAGTGGTAATGGTGCGAGTGGGGAAGTGATAGGTGTGGAGGAGTGTCAAGAGATGGTTGCTGGTGCGGGTGGAGCGGTGGTAGTGGATAGGATGAGGATCGAGGAGTGGAATTTGGAGTTCGTAGTACCTGGTTCGATTAGAGATGTGGAATATGTGATTGACGGGGACACAATTTATTTCTTTGCGATGCCGGCCGGTAGAGATGCGGAGTGGGTTGAGCGTACGGCGTTTGCGATCTTGTATAGGAGTAGTCAGGCTATACGTGAAATATCCTCTGGTATTGAGCGGCGTGGGAGGGATATTGGGGATGGATTCTATTATTATACGGCGTGGAGTTTTAGTAATTTGGCGACAGGAATGGGTATCCCGGGACAGTTCGGTGACGATGAAGGTAGTATAGCGGCGGCTACGAGCGTTTTCTGGGCGTTAAATGAGATGTTGAATACGATCAGAACAACTAACCCTGTATGGACGGGTCGATAAGTTAGCTTTAGCTCGGGCAGGGGTTGATTTCTGGGTGAGATTGATGTAGACTAACTGGGAGTTTCGTGCGACGTACGGGAATTGCTGAACCTGTGGTCGCCATCTAACAAGTCATAAAGGTTTTTAAGGGAGACAAGAAATTGCCGACTATTAATCAGTTGGTCCGAAAGCCTAGGAAGACGACCTCGAAGAAGAGTAAGTCGCCTGCGCTGGGGACAATTCAAAATACGCTCAAGACGCGTTATTATAAGCAAAATGCACCGCTGAAGCGAGGTGTGTGTATCAAAGTAACAACAAAAACACCAAAGAAGCCAAACTCAGCTCTACGAAAAGTAGCTCGTGTGCGACTTACGAACGGACAGGAAGTCTGGGCGTATATCGGTGGTGAAGGACATAATCTACAAGAGCATGCTGTCGTGCTAGTGCGCGGTGGTCGTGTGCCGGATCTTCCTGGTGTGCGATATCATATCGTGCGTGGTACGCTAGATTTACAGGGAGTGCAAGGTAGGAAGCAGGGTCGTAGCAAGTATGGTACGAAGAAGGAGGGCAAGTAGTCATGCCTAGGAAAGTAACAGCAGCTTTGCAGCGACAAGTGCAGCCTGATCGTAGGTATCAGAGTATTTTAGTGCAGAGGCTTATCAATAAATCGATGTTGCAAGGTAAGAAGCACATAGCAGAGAAAGCGGTTTACTTCGCTCTCGAGAATGCTGCGAAGAAATTGAAGAGCGAAAACCCACTTGAAGTGTTTGAGAAAGCACTGAAGAATGTAAGTCCGGCTTTTGAGGTAAAATCTCGAAGGGTCGGTGGTGCGAACTACCAAATTCCATTTCCAATTCAGGGACATAGGCAGCTACATTTTGCGTTTAGTTGGCTAGTGCAGTCGGCTAGGGCGCGAAAAGGAATGTCTTATGCTGAGCGTTTGAGTGCTGAGATTGTGGATGCACACAATCAAACCGGTGCGGCGTTTAAGAAGAAAGAAGACACACATAGAATGGCGGAAGCAAACAGGGCGTTTGCGCATTTCGCACGATCGTAAGATAGAAACAAACAAGAAAAACCCCGATATTGTGATAGTGTCGGGGTTTTGGTTTTGGCTGATTTCTGGCCTAATTAGGTGTCAAAGTGGTCATGATTAGTCTCTGCTGTGATTCGAGCTTTTGCGAGGTTAATAGCGTTACTCCAGGAGCCGAAGCGTAGCTTATATACCTGCGGCGTGGGGTTACTGTGGTAGGACCCAGCTTTGCGGAAGTCTCGATTTGCTGAAGGGTATCGGCCGAATTCTATATAGAACTTGCAGATAATATGGAGGAGATAGTTATCGTCATCGAGATGTGGAACTTCGGCGAGCTTGCAAGCTTCAGCTATAGTGCCGAATGTGCGGTTGTAAGTGGATGCAGAATGGGTGATGTGTGGGTTGTCGCTAAAGTCGCCACTAGTGATGGGTCGCTTAACGATTTCGTAATACACTCGAATATTTTGGAGCATTGCGCTTTTGTCGCGCTTCGTGGGGGTATGATTACTGGTAAGTCCAACTTTTTTAAGTAGTTCGTTCCATGTACAGCCAAAATGCCTACACATAGTACTGGATGGATAACTATCTCCGAAAGCGCAGGACTTTTTGAAATCATTATAAGTGGGTGTACGACCATGTGTTTCATGGAAAAGAACTAGATCTTGCAGAGCTTCTTCTTCGGTACGGGGATCTAGTCGTACTTTGACACCTTTTTCGTTTGTAATAATGCGCGCTTTGAAATATACGATCATCTTATCTCTCCTTTGAGTAAAAATCTCATAAAATGCGATGAATATATTATCTCACATAAGATACACATAAGCAAACGTTGGGATAGTTCTGTGGTTGACGTGAGATGTGATGTTGCTTATAGTTTTGGTATGAATAATGATCCAAATCAACAGTTGGGAGGTGGGATGAGCCAGCCACTTCCACCGAATATGCCACCACCAATGACTCCGATGGGCGGTCAGGCGTCTCAGGGGATGCAAGGAAGTATGCAGCCGACGCCCGAGATGGGAATGCCGGCTGGACAACCACAAATAGGCGGTATGCACGGGACGTGGAATAATGGAATGTCGCAAGGTGGAATGATGGGCGGTGGAATGCCGCAGCAAGGTTTTCAGCAGCCGATACCTCAACATATGCAGCAGCAGAGTGATCCGGCGGTTGGGCTGGGTATTGCAGCGATAATTTGTGGTTTTTTAATCGCGCCGATTGGGTTGATTTTGTCGATTGTGGGGCTGGTGCAGGCGGGGGAATTTAGGAGGCGAACTGGTACGCCGAGTGCTGGAGTGGTTCCGAATATAATTGGACTGGTTGTGTCGGCGTTAATGATTATCTTGTTTGTGGTGTTCATGGGGTGGATTGTGACGAATGTGATGGAATTTGATACGGAAAGATTGCACGGGACTTGGAATTGTACGGATGAGACGAGGGTCGGTGCCACGGGGTGGACATGGGAGACGAATACAACGTTTACTTTTCGGAGTGGTTTTAGGTTTAGTTATGACATGGGAGATTTAGGGAGGCGTGGAGAGGGGACTTTTGTGCTGATCCGGGCGACAATAGACGAGAATAGAAGCATAGGAGGGGATGTGCGTAGTTCATGGCCAGATGTGGGGGAGTTTGATGTGGCGTACAGTATGACGATGTCGTATTTGGGTGGTGGGTCAAATACACTACACTGGGTGCTTTATAGAGGGCGAGGTGGAGTGATGAACGCGACAGTATCAGATGAAAATGCGACGTGGGTGAGGTATTGTATGTTGAACTATTATCGTGGTATCGAGACTGATCGCGAGCAGGATCGCGAAGAGTTGGATGATAGGCGACAACAGAATCAAGGTTTTTGGTAGAGCGATGAAGCAAGAAATAGAAAGATCCTTTTTGGTCGATAAGACAAAATCAATTAATGGGATGTGTTTTGAGGATTTTGTCCGAACTCATCCTCACGAAGAGAGTTTTAGCGCTATGCTGGACGGCTTTAATAAGGGAAAAACGACACGCAGACTTAGAAAAGAGGGCGCGAAATATACTTTTGTTTACAAGGGGATATTTAACGAAGAGACTAAGTCGCGAGAAGAGCGTGAAGAGGTTCTGTCGCGGGAGGAATTTGAGCGTAGGCTGGAGCAAGAACTAAACGAAAATACAGAAATTTTTAAGAAAAGTCGCTATAGGATTAAATTTGTTTGCGCGAATAGTATCGGAAGACTAGCTGAGCTAGACATATTTCATGGCAATCACGAAGGCTTCAGCACTATAGAAGTAGAGTTTGAAAATGAGCAGGATTGTAGGGATTTTATTCCTCCAGATTGGTTTGGTGATGAATGTACCGGAGAGGTTATTGATATGTTGAAGGCGATTTCTTCGAAAAATAGTCAATAGATCAAAGCTATATGGTGTAGATGAGGTAGTTTACTAGGGTGGGGGCGTGTGATATAATTTTGCACGAAGTGTTGTTTTTTGGTGTCTGATTTTGGGATGATTACGAGACAGATGCAGAGCGACAAATTATCAATTTAACGAAACCAAGAGGAAGAAAATGGCCGCACAGAACGTGGGATTAGAAAAGTTTAGAAATATCGGGATTATTGCGCATATCGATGCGGGGAAGACGACGACGAGCGAGGCGATTTTGTATCGGACTGGGATGAAGCATAAGATTGCTCTAGTGAAGGGTGATGACGGCGGAGCGACGACGGACTGGATGGAGCAGGAGAAGGAACGCGGAATTACGATTACTTCTGCGGCTGTGACGGCTCACTGGAAAGGTTTTCAGGTGAATGTGATCGATACGCCAGGACATATTGATTTTACGGCTGAGGTGGAGAGGTCACTGCGTGTTCTCGATGGTGCGGTAACTGTTTTTGATGGAAAGATGGGCGTGGAGGCGCAGTCTGAGACAGTGTGGCGTCAAGCGAACAAGTACGGTGTACCAAGGATTTGTTTTATCAACAAGATCAATCAGATCGGCGGAGATTTTTATAAATCGCTAGATTCGATCCATAGGCGTTTGAGTAAGAATGCTTTGCCGATTCATCTACCGATTGGGTTTGAGAAGGACATTTGCGGTGTAGTAGATCTCATAAATATGAAAGCTTACACTTACAAGGAATACGCAGACAAAGAGTTGGTAGTGGGGGATATTCCTGCGGATATGGTGGACAAAGCGAACGAAGCTCGGGCGGCACTAGTAGAGGCGGCGGCTGAGGCTGAAGATGAATTGATGGAGAAGTTCTTTGATGGTGGGGTGGATGCTCTAACTGAGGAAGAGCTGAAGAGGGGACTACGGAAAAGGGTGCTTGCTGGTGATTTCTACCTAGTGACTGGTGGAGATGGTCGCGGTGTGATTGTGGAGAAGGTATTAGATCTCGTGGTAGATTTCTTGCCAAGCCCACTGGATGTTTCGGCAATTTTGGGTAAGAATCCCAAGAATGGTGATGAGATTGAGCGAAAGCCTGACGTGAAAGAGCCGATGGCGGCATTGGCATTTAAAATCGCGACAGATCCGTTTGTGGGTAAATTGATTTTTATCCGTGTTTACTCTGGCGTGTTGAAGGCTGGAAGCTATATTTTAAACTCGACGACAGGTGAGAAAGAGCGTGTGGGGCGTCTGGTGAGGATGTTTGCAGACAAGCGAGAGGATATTACAGAGATCGGTGCTGGAGATATCGCGGCGGTCGTGGGGCTAAAGGATACAACGACTGGTACAACTCTGTGTGATCCTGCGAATCCAATTTTGCTTGAGTCTATTACTTTCCCGGACCCACCTGTTTCGATTGCGGTGGAACCAAAGACAAAGAGCGATCAAGAGAAGATGGGTATTGCACTGAATAGGCTAGCGGAGGAAGATCCGACATTTAGAATTCATACTGATGACGAAACTGGTCAGACGATCATGTCGGGAATGGGTGAGTTGCACCTCGAGATCCTAGTTGATCGTATGAAGCGAGAATTTAATGTGGAAGCAAACGTGGGTGAGCCGCAGGTGGCTTTCCGTGAGACTATCCGTGGAATTTCTGAGACTCAAGGTAAGCATGTGAAACAGTCTGGTGGTCGTGGACAGTACGGTGATGTTTGGATTAAGCTTGAACCGAACGAAGCTGGTAAAGGGTTTGAGTTTGTGGATCAGATTAAAGGTGGTGTGGTTCCGCAGGAGTACCGTAAGCCTGTGATGCAAGGAATAGAGGAGACGCTGGCTAGTGGTGTGATCGCTGGGTATCCGGTAGTGGATGTGAAAGCGACACTGTATGATGGTAGTTACCATGATGTGGACTCTTCGGAGCTTGCGTTTAAGTTGGCTGGAGCTTTGGCTTGTCGAGAAGGTGTTAAGAAGGCAAAGCCTGTGATTTTGGAGCCTGTGATGAAGCTCGAAGCTACGACGCCTGAGGAATTCATGGGTGATGTAATTGGTGATATTAATTCGCGACGTGGTAGAGTTGATGCGATGGAAGACTTGCAGGGTGGAGCGAAGTTGATCCGGGCGTTTGTGCCGCTTGCTAATTTGTTTGGTTATACATCTGATCTGCGCTCGATGAGCCAGGGACGAGCTGCTAGTACGATGGAGTTGGCAGCATACGAAGAAGTGCCACCGAATGTTGCTGAAGAAATCATCGCGAAGCGAAGTACGAAATAATCTACGCTTTTGATGAAATAGAAAACACCTCTACTGTAGGGGTGTTTTTTAGAGAAGTGAAATTGACTACTTAAGCGTATCATGCTATAATGACAGCTCCTTCGGGCTTATGATATTAAAGTAAATTGTCCACTGGGGGTACTTTAACTTGTAGCTCAAAGAAATACTTGAAAGGGGTTGAGTATGAGTGAGAAACACTCAACAATCTACGCAATTCACATATGTACATCTCGATGCGGCACTGGCAGTATTGATGAGGTGGATCGAAGAAAATCGCAAAGAGTCTGATCTACTAAACAATATCAAAGAAGCGCATATCCGCCGCGTGGCGGGATTTGTGTGCGAGATGGGGGTCGCTGAAGAAGATGCTCCACTAGCGGAACTGATCGCGTGGTTACATGATCTTGCGTTTTATGTTTCCGATGATGAAGAGAATCACGTTCACAATGCTCTCGAGATAGTGTTTGATCAGGGGTTGATCTATGATCTGATTCCTGCGATATTGCCTAAAAATGAGATCTATAAAATCATCCGCAAAGCGATCAAGCACCACGGAGACTTATTAGTTGATCGGGCGGATATGACGGAGCGTGAATGGCTTCATGTATGTATCGTTCGTGATGCTGACAAATTGGACAATCTTGTTCATGTAAAGCCCGGAACGTCAATCGAAGATTTGTTACGCCACAAGAAGGGAACTGACGGTAAGTCATTGACTGAAGCAGATTTGATCCATGGAGTGGTTTCAGATGAAGTGTACTCTACTTTTATGTCTGGGAGTACAATCAACTACGCGATCGTCAAAACGGCGTGTGACTGGTGGGTCGCGTGGAGCGCTTATGCGTTTGATCTGTTACTGCCAGAAAGCAAGCGTCTAGTGCGAGAGTCGAGGGCGATTCGGAGTTTTATGAGCCGTGGGGAGTTTAGTGATCCTAAGACCTCTACTAGGTTTGCGGCGATGATCGCAAGAATGGATGGGTTTTTGGAAGAGCAAGACTAGATATAGGAGGATGGGAGCTACAAAATTGAGCTGGCCGAAAGGCTGGCTCTTTTTATTATGCGGAGGTAATGATGTGTGGTATTATTGTAGGTAATTAAGGCATAAGGATTATTATGTATAGCAGGTCGTACAAACGGAAAAAGGAACAGCAGGTGCGATGGGATATAGTTGTACCGATCGCGATTTTGGTGGTGGTAGTGATTGCAGTGAGTGTGGTTTTGGCACTCAGGTCGGGGGACGACGAAGAAGAGAATAGGCGAGAGGACGAGACGGCGGTAGTGAATGAAGGTGGGCGAGAAGAGGAGGATATGGAGGAAGTGGTTAATGAAGAGGAGGACGAGGAGAGTGGTGTAGTGGCGGGTGAGGATGAAATACCAGAAATTGAACCTGGGACGGCGGGGTATTTAGAGATAGGTTTTGAAGGGATGTGGTTTTGGCCTGTGGCATACAGGATAGGTGCGGGGATGAGTGGAATTTCGTTTAGGATGGGGACGGAAACAGAGCGAAATGATCGCTTAGTAGTAATGATAGGAGACTGTGAGGCTGGGTCGGTAATCAGGACGCGGACACAAAGAGGAAGTGATGATGGGGTGAGGATCGGGGAGTTTTATTACTACCCCAGTGTAGTTCAAGGAGAATGTCCTGGTGTGGATTCGCGAGCAATACAGGGGATGTTGCGAAACCCAGTGAGGGTGCGTGGAGCTGAGTAGTAAGCATAGTTAATGCGTAGTGTGTGACGAGATTGATTCAGTAAAAAGAAAGGAAGATAATGGAAGTTGATCCAATAGCAGAGCAAAAAGGCGGAATAGGAGTAGGGGCGTTTGTAGTGTCGGTGGTGGCAATAGTGCTGGCGACGGCAGGGCTGGGGTTGGCGATATTTGCAGCAGTGAAGGATGGGTCGCAAATTGCTAAAATTGACGTGATCGAAGGTGATCTGGCGGCGCTGATAGAAAGACTGGAAGATGAAAGGACGGCGGGAGTGACGACGGTAACATGGGCAAACGCGCCTATTGATGAGGATGGAGTGAGATATATTTTTATAGATAGATGGGGTGTTAGGTTTCGATTTCCTGAAGAAATGAGGTCGATCAGTTGGAGGTTTCATGGAGACGAGCTTTGGGTTGCTGGGGCTCTGGCGGGTGAATCGAATACATATGCGTATAACGATGTGAATCGATGTAGACTCAGTACGATGACGAGGTCATTACAGAATCGAATGAGTAGGCCTGGAGATGGAAACTTCGTAGATGGAATGAGAGTCGGAGATCACTTCTACTATCCGTGGCACCCACAACATAACTGTGGGTATTCGAATGAAGAGAGTTTTGCGAGCGAGAATCAGGCAGCGAGTTATATATTTCACATGCTGCAGTCGCCACGACGAATGGGTGAGTCGTTTTTGAGTGAAACTAATGAAGAAGGAGTAAGTGAAACAGAGTAGGGAATCTCGGTGGGGTGCGTGAGGCGAGTAGGTATGTTATTATAGTGGTAAGAATAAGCGTTATCTAAAGGAGATAAAATGGCCAAAAAAACAACTAGCAAGAAAAAACCAGCAAGTCGCGGAAAGGCGGAGCGTAAATATAAAGTAATGCCTAAAGAACGAGATTGGCGGCCGCTCGTGGTAGTGTTTGCTATCGCAACGGGAGTTTTTGCAGCAGCAGCAATTTATTTGATCGTGATGGGTGCTGAGTTGATCGAGAAGATTGATCGTATTTATGCAACAACACAATATGCGAATGGTAGCGTGGTAGTTGACGATGAGGCGGAAGATAACGAATATAGCGAATATAATGAAGACATAGACGAGACTGAAGAGTAGTCTGTAGGGTTTATGAACGAAACACTCCTCAATGGGGTGTTTTGTTTTTGAGGTGAGGATTTGGTGAATTTTGAAGATGCTTGTGGTAGAATGGAGGAAAGAGGTAAGTATGAATAAGATTGCGAAGTATTTGAATCAACATCTGGTCGGGAACGCGTATGCGGATGACGCGGTTCTGGAGAGGTTTTCGACAGATAAAAGTATTTTGAAAATCAAGCCACAAGTAGTTGTTGTGCCGCGAGTAACTGATGACGTGAGGAAGTTGGTGAGGTTTGCTCACCAGATGACAGAAAAGGGTATCAAGGTGGGTGTGACGCCTCGTGGAAATGGAAATGATAAAACTGGGGCGGCAATAGGCGAAGGAGTTGTGGTGGCGGTCGGTGATGGAATGAAAAAGTTTCTAGAGATTGATGTACGGAAGCGATTGGTGCGTGTACAGCCTGGGTTGACTATTGGTGAACTGAATGGGGCGTTGGCGTTATATGGGATGAAAGTGCCTGTAGAGCCAGGTTACTCGGGACATACGATCGGGGGAATGATTGCAAACGGGCTAGTAGGGGAGCGTTCGGCGCAGGGTGGAAGGATCGATGAATATGTAGAGCAGGTGGAAGTGGTTTTGGCGTCGGGTGAAGTGATTCAGACCGAGCGGCTGTCGAGGAGGGAGCTGAATCGGAAGAAGGGACTACAGAGCCTAGAGGGGGAGATTTATCGGGAATTGGATAATCTTTTAGAAGATAAAGCGGATGCGATTCGAGACTTGATTAATGAGGATAGTCTCGATAATGCTGGGTATGAGGCTATCAAGATAGTGAAAGCGAAAGATGGATCGTTTGATCTAACGCCGATGTTTTTTGCGTCACAAGGTACGCTAGGTGTTGTGGTGGAGGTGATTTTGCGCGCGGAATTTGCGAGCGATGAGGCAGAGTACGTATTGGCGGAGTTTGAGAATCTAGATGTAGCGCGGGACGTGATCGATGCTGCTATAAAACTAGAGCCGAGCGTGTTAGATATGTATGACGCAGCGGTGGTTAAGGAGGTGAGGAAATACGGAAAAGTGGTGGATGTGGGTGAGGGGGAGTTTACAAGTAAAGTGTCGCTTCTGATAGGTTTTGGTGGACAAGGTAAGTCTAAGAGGAAATTGAGGCGGATGGAGAAGTTTCTCGCGAAACTGGAGGGTGTGAGATTTGTGACCACAGATGATGTCGAGGAGGAAAAACTGATAAAGATGCGAGATGTAGTGAATCTATATCTAAATAGTAGTACGAAAGGGGTGCGAGTACCTGTGTTTGATGGGGCGAGTGTGCCGACAGGGTTTTTAGGGGAGTATATTAATCAGGTGGCGGCTCTCGGTAAGAAGTTCGGGGTGGAGATGTCGGTTTATGGGTCGGTTCTAAATGAGATATATAATGTGCGACCTGGGTTTGATTTGGGGAGTTTGAGCGATCGTCAGTCTATATTTAAAATTATGACGGAGTATGCAGCAGTTGTGAGTGCTTGCGAGGGAACACTGACGGGGAGTGGTGCGGAGGGGCGTGTGAAGTCGCTTACTGTACAGAAGGGTATGAATGAACAACTGGTGGAGATCAACGAGAAGGTGAAGGAGATCTTTGATCCGAAGGGGATTTTGAACCCTGGAGTGAAGGTGGGAGTGGAAGTGAAGGATCTGGTGAGTGCGCTGAGGAAAGATTATCGGGAGGGGATAATTAGAGAGTAGGAGTAGTTTGGGTGTAGGGTTGAAGTGGGTGTTTTCGTGTGTGGTAAACTGGTGAAATGGAAGATGCGCGGAATGTAATTGATCGATACAAGGGGTGGAGTCATGAAGATATCGTGGCGGATTTGGATAAGTCGCGCCTAGGGCTTCATGTGGCGATTGAGAATTTGGCGCATGATTTCAATATCGGGACAATTGTGCGAAATGCAAATGCGTGGAATGTCGCTGGGGTACATATCGTGGGGAAGCGGAAATATAATCGGCGAGGAGCGATGTGTACGGATAAGTATTTGAAGATGTATCACTGGAATGATTTGTCGGGGTTTCTGGGGTTTTGTAAAGAAGAGGGACTGGCGGTGTTTGCTATTGATAATGTCGAAGGATCGGCAGGACTTGCGAGTGTGAAGTTTCCTAAAAAGTGTGCGTTTATTTATGGAGGGGAGAGTGATGGGGTGAGTGAAGAAGGGATTGCGGCGGCGGAGAAAGTGGTGGCGATTGAGCAGCTCGGAAGTACGCGAAGCGTGAATGTAGGAGTGGCAAGTGGAGTGACGATGTATGAATACGTGAAGCAGTGGCGACTGCGTGCTTAGTGTGTATTTGGTTAGAGAGGTCTAATCTGTTACAATTGACAGATATGAAGACGACAATACGAGAAATATCAGAGACAAGGGTGGAGGTTTTATTTGAGCTAGGGAAAAAAGAATTGGAGGATGCGCGGCTGGTTTCGCTGAAGCGACTAGCGGGAGATGTAAAGGTGCCGGGGTTCAGGAGTGGACGAGCACCTGCAAATGTGGTGGAGAAACATGTGGATCCGAACGTGCTGGCAGAAAAGACGCTCGAAAGTGCGATCAATAAGGCAGTGGCGAAAGGTTTTGTCGAGGAGAAGATTCAGGTGTTGGATCGACCTGCGGTAGAGGTGAAGAAATATGTACCTGGTGATATGTTGGAATTCACGGCGGAGGCGGAGGTGTTGCCGAAGATCAAACTGGGAGACGTGAAGAGGATTAAAGTGAAAGCGGAGAAGGTGACGGTGAGTGACGAGGAGATGGAGGAAGTACTTACAAATATTCGAAATGGGTATGCGGAGCGAAAAGAGGTGAAGCGGGCAGCGAAGAATGGGGATGAGGTAGTAATTGATTTTCTAGGGAAGAAGGACGGTGTGGAGTTTGATGGTGGGGCGAGTAAAGATTATACGCTGAGATTGGGGTCAGATTCGTTTATTCCTGGTTTTGAGAAGGGTGTAGTCGGGAAGAAAGCGGGTGAAGAGTTTGAATTGAAGTTGAAGTTTCCAAAAGATTATCATGCGGAGGATTTGAAGGGGGCGGATGTGGTGTTTGAGGTGAAGTTGCATGCGGTGAAAGAAGTGGTCGTGCCAGAACTGGATGCGGAGTTGGCGAAGAAGTGTGGGAACTTCAAGAGCGTGAAAGAATTGAAGGATGACGTCAAAGAGAATTTGAAGAAACAAAAAGAACATGAGGCGGGCGAGAAGCTGAAGGATGCGCTAGTGAAGGGACTAGTGGAGATTAGTGAAGTGATGGCACCAGATGTCTTGGTGGAAGATCAGGTACGGGCGATCAAAAGGGACATGATGCAAAATTTAATGTATCGTGGAATGAATATGGAAGTGTTTTTGAAGCAGGTGGGTAAGACTGAAGAAGAGTGGGAGACTGAGGAGGCGAAACCGTTGGCTGAGGGGCGTGTGAAGGCGGGGCTGGTGCTGGCAGAGTTGTCGAAGGAGTGGGGACTAGCGGTGAGCGAGGAGGAAGTGGATGCGAAATTGAGTGAACTCAGGGATGTCTATCAGAAAGATGCAGGCGCGGTGGAGCAGCTCGGGACAGATCAGGTGCGAGTGGATGTAAGAAATAGGCTATTGACGGAGAAGACGGTGGATGAACTAGTGAAGAGGACTGGGAACGCAAAGTAGAGCGAATGGGGTTGGGGTCGACTATGGTGAGTGTGGTAGAATTGAGAGTATGAAGAATTATTTGGTGCCGACGGTGATCGAGAAAACTCCGCAAGGAGAGCGGGTGTTTGATATTTATTCGAGACTTCTGAATGAGAGGGTGGTTTTTGTGGGGGATGAGATAAATCATCATACTGCGGGATTGATCGTGGCGCAGTTGTTGCATCTGGCGTATGAAGATTCTGCGAGTGATATAAAAATGTATATAAACAGTCCTGGTGGGAGTGTTTATGATGGGTTAGCGATTTATGATACGATGCAATATATCAAGTGTGATATCCAGACGATTGGCGTGGGACTACAGGCGAGTATGGGGGCGTTTTTGTTGAGTAGTGGGACGAAGGGAAAGAGAGTGGCGTTGCCGAATGCGCGGGTGATGATTCATCAACCGAGTAGTGGGACGCAAGGTAAGGTGACGGATCAAGAAATTAGCTTGAAAGAGGTGATTTTTCTGAAGAAGCGGCTGAATGAGATTTTGGCGAAAAATACTGGGAAGAAATTGACGGTGATCGAGAAAGATGTGGAGAGAGATTTTTGGATGAGTGCGGCGGAGGCGAAAGAATATGGGATTGTGGATGAGGTAGTAAAACAGGGGTCGAAGTAACCCCTGTTATGGCGACCTAGAGTAGATATTCCCACCACGGGAAGTCGATTATGCGACATATAGTGAAGAATATCAGAACTAAGATACCCGTGATGTTGTGGATGAATACGGACCACGAAGCGATGTCTTTTGAGCGCTTGATGCGTTCATCGTAATTTGTGGTGACGGCGTCGTTGGTTTCTTCAATTGAAGAGTTAAGTGACTCGGACGAGATAATATGGCGGGCGAGTAGGGCAAAGATGACCCATTCTATAGGGCGAAACCCTACGACGATGCCGACAATTACGAAGAATGCGGCAAAAATTGGAAGATATGTTTTCAAGGTTTGGCTGCTACTAAATACGTATCTGGCGCCGTCGAATGAGTCAAGAAACATAGCGCCGAGGCGGGCGAAGAAGGTCTTTCGGGGGCGTCCGTGTTGCATACATGACAACTCCTTTCGTGAAAAGTACTACTTTCGTAGGATTCGTACTATATAACAATGTAGCGACAATTGCAACACTAAGTGCCTTGAACGGTCTATTTTTTGATTTGGCGGCGCATGACGATACAAAGGCGAGCGAGGAGTTCGTGGGGATAAATGTTGTGGTTTGATTCGAGGTTGATGAGGGAGTTGGGAGCGGATTTAGTAGAGCTGATAACAGTGACTTCGTCGCCAACTTGGAGGTCGGTATTAGTGATATCAATAGTAGTGTGATTCATACAGATGCGACCGACGATTGGGAGATTACCTTTTGGATATGTGAGAATACCACGAGAGCTGAGTTCGCGCGGGATGGCCTCGTGATAACCGAGGGGGAGGATGGCGATTTTCATCTTTTTCTTTGCGGTAAACGTGCCGTTGTAGCCGACTTTTTCGCCGCGCCTCAGGTCGATTGTTTGGATAATGGTGGATTTGAGTTCTAGAACGGGCTGGAGTTTTTTGAATTTTTCGAAATATTTGTCGCCTTTTTTGAGGGGATTGATGCCGTAGAGTCCGAGACCGAAACGGAGAGAGTTGGCGTAGCGAGATTTAACTTTGAGACTACCTGCGGTAGCAGCGATGTGGATGAACTCTGGGCGGAGGCCTGCGTCAAGGATTTTGCGAGTGAGTTTATCAAAAGTGGCGACTTGAGGAACGACGGAAGTGTCTTTAGGGTTATCGGCGTCGGCAAGGTGAGACATGATGCCTTCGAGGCGAATATTTTCGTGTTTTTGAAAGAGAGCGAGAGTTTCGTCGAGGTCTGACCCGGAGATACCTAGACGATTCATACCTGTATTGAGTTCGAGGTGGATACGGAGGGGCTTGCGACGGCGGGCGAGTGTGCGAAGCGTCTCGAGGTCATGGACGACGAAAGAGACTTTTTTTGTGTTGAGGAGACGGAAGTTGCGCGGGTCGATGTGACCGAGGACGAGGATGCGACCGCGGAAGGTGCGGAGGATTTGATTAGCCTCGTAGTAACTGTCGACGGCGATTATCTCACAGTCGGAATCGTTGAGGGTTTTGGCGATAAGTTTGATGCCGTGGCCGTAGGCGTTTGATTTGAGTACGGGAATGACTTTGTCGCCAGAGAGTTTACGAACGAGTTCAACATTGGCGAGAAGAGCCTCTGTGTCGAGTGTGATGAGGTTGAGGGTTTTGAAGCGTTGCTGGAAGATCATTAAGATTAGTTTAGCACGTGACGGAGGGACGGGGAAGGTGTGGGGTGGTTATGGGATTTGGGAATTTTTAATGAGGGCGGAGAAGCCGACGGAAAGTAAGAAGGCGACAACCCAGATGGCACCAGTGGCTTGGAGGTCGAGAGTGAAGAAGGTGCTGGTGGCGGAGAGGATAGTGATGAGACCGGCGACTGGAAGGAAGGCGCTGAACCAATTACGTTTCATAAATCCGTAAACAGAGAGTCCGATAGTTAGGACGCTGAGAACGAGCCATATTGTACTGATGTTGCCGATGGAGAAGGCTGTGAAAGTGGAGAGGAGGACGGTGAAGGCGGCAATAACGAGAAATACACCCCAATAAATTTGCCAAAAACGGCGTTCTTCGATGTTTTGTGACTTGTTGCGAGAGTTACTCATTTTGGTTGCTCCTTTTTGGGGTTGTTGATGGTATTTTAGCATAAATGGGGAATGTGATAGAAATTAAAACCCTCGATTACTCGAGGGTTGTTTGGTGGGTGATTATAGTGAATAAAATTAAAATACTCAAGTCTTTTTTTTCAGAAAAAAGCTCAGTATACTGAGGCGGGCTTAGATTTTAATGCCAATCAAAATAAATAAGGAGACACTGTGAATAAGAAAGTGAATAAATCAGATTTGGGGAGTCGGCGATGGATACTAGGTGGACTGTTACTGCTAGTGGTGGTCTATGCGGTGATAGGAGTGATTCAGAGTTGGAGTTTGACGAGATTTGGGACGTTATATGAGAATAATGCTGGTTTGGCAGTATGGGGAGCGGTGTTTGACGTGTCACTGATTTTATTGGGAGTAGTAAGCTTTGTGGTGGCGATGATGTTGTTTTTAAAGAAGCAGATACCGAAGTGTGTGCTGTATAAACTAGTGGTAATTATGGTGTTGTTTGTGATAGTATTTGTGGCAAATAAGTTTATAGGATACTAAGGACGTAGATTATAGCGGTGCGAAAGATCTAGTATTTCTAAAACTATAAACGGGTTTAGAATGGGGTTGAAAGTAGGGTAGAATATGTGTATAGTGTCTAGTAAGAAGTAGTGTGGCCCTGGCTAGACACGTACTGAAGTTTGTGGCAGATTTCAGAGCGAGCTAAGAGGCAAGTGTTCTTCGGTGCCGCGTCTGAAGGGATTTGATTGATCACGGATCTCTCTAGATGACACGAACCAAATATAAATAATGCGAGGAGCAAAATCGAATGGCAAAGAGTTCTACTAAGAACCAAGTCCAGCGCCAGTTTTTCACAGGCGGTGGAGACAAAGAGCTACCGATTCCAAACCTGCTAAAACATCAAACTGACTCGTGGCGCGATTTTGTCGATACGGGTCTTTCTGAGATTTTTGCAGAATTGAATCCGATAGACGACTATACGGGGCAAAAACTATCCCTGAAGTTCAAAAATTATGAGTTCCGTGAACCAAAGAAGAGCGAGCGTGAAGCGAAGGCGAATTTGACGACTTTTGACGCGCCGCTACACGTAATGGTGGAGTTGACTAATAAAGTGACAGGCGAAGTAAAGGAGCAAGAGATTTATTTCGGGGAATATCCTTGGATGACGGATCGAGCTTCTTTTGTGATTAATGGAACAGAGCGCGTGGTAGTAAGTCAATTGGTACGCTCAGAGGGCGTATTCTTTACGTCTGAGACTGGTGCGGTGCGAAACTTGTATGGTGCAAAGGTGATTCCGAAGCGCGGTGCGTGGTTGGAATTTGAGACGGCGGCGAATGGTGCGATTTTTGTGAAGATCGATCGGCGCAGGAAACTGCCTGTGACGACGCTTCTAAGGGCGCTCGGATATCCGAAGAAGGCTGACATCAGGAAATTGTTTGAAGGTGTAGATACTGGTGAAGTGAAATATATTGATGCGACACTGGATAAAGATGTAACGAATGGAGTAAATGAAGCGCTAATTGAAGTTTATCGTAGGCTGAGGCCTGGTGATCTCGCGACGGTTGAAAATGCGCGTGGGATGATTGAGCGAACGTTCTTTGACTTCAAGCGATATGACTATGGTCGAGTAGGTCGCTATAAGATCAATGGACGACTTGGATTTGACACACTGAACGATGCTGAACATCGCGTGCTTCAAATGGAAGATTTGATTGCGATCATCTCGGAGATAATTCGCCTAAATAACACACAAGAAGATGCAGATGACATCGACTCGCTGGCGAATCGCCGAGTGAAGTTGGTAGGAGAGCTTGTTGCTAGGCAGTTCCGTGTAGGTATGCTCAGGATGCAGAGGAATATCCTCGATCGTATGAGTATGGCGGACATGGAGAGTGTGGCGCCGTCGCAGTTGATCAATGCACGGCCAGTAGTGGCGAGTGTGAAAGAGTTTTTTGCTTCTTCGCAGCTCAGCCAGTTGATGGATGAGACGAATCCGTTTGCGGAGTTGTCACATAAGAGGCGTCTTAGCTCGATGGGACCTGGTGGTCTCAGTCGCGAGCGTGCAGGGTTTGAGGTGCGTGATGCACACTCAACACACTACGGACGAATTTGTACGGTGGAGACGCCAGAAGGTGCGAACGTGGGGTTGGTACTTAACCTCGCGACTTTTGCCCGAATTAATGAGTATGGGTTCATTGAAACTCCGTATCGCAAGGTCGTAGACGGTAAGGTCACAGATGAAATCGTGTATCTGGATGCGGCGGCGGAAGGCGAAGTAGTAATTGCGGATGCAAGTGTGAAATTGAATAAAGATGGAAGTTTTGCCGAAGAGCGTGTAAGTGCCAGGATTAATTTAATGCCTGGACAGGTGGAAGCTACAAAGGTTGATTATGTCGATGCAACATATAAGCAGATTCTCGGTGTAAGTGCGGCGATGGTGCCGTTTGTCGAGAAGGACCGTGTTGACCGAGCGCTCACAGGATCAGCCATGCAGAAGCAAGCTGTACCTCTACTAGTTCCTGAGTCGCCGACTGTGGGGACGGGAATCGAAGAGGCTGTGGCGCGAAATACGAGCCAGCTGGTGGTGGCGGAGGGTGCTGGTGAGGTTGTGAAGGCGGACGCAGTATCTGTGGAAGTGAAATACAAGGACGGCGTGAAGAAGTATGATTTGATCCATTTCGAGAAGTCGAATGATGATCGATCGATTAATCAGCGAACTGTCGTGAAGCGTGGCGACAAGGTGAAGGCGGGAGATATTTTGGTCGAAGGAGCTTCGATAAGCGGTGGCGAGTTGGCTCTGGGGCGGAACTTGAAAGTAGCATTTATGCCGTGGCGCGGATACAACATGGATGATGCGATCATCTTGAGTTCTGAGCTAGTATCTAATGACAAGCTGACGAGCGTGAATATCAAAGACTATATCGTGGAAGTGCGTGAGACGAAGCTCGGACCTGAGCAGGTGACGCGGGATATTCCGAATGTGAGTGAGATGAGCTTGCGACATCTAGGTGAGGACGGAATTGTGCAGGTGGGGTCCGAGGTGACATCGGGAGATGTACTTGTCGGGAAGATTACTCCGAAAGGTGAGCAAGAGTTGAGTTCGGAAGAAAGGCTTTTGCGAGCGATCTTTGGTGAGAAAGCTAAGGACGTGCGAGATACGTCTCAGCGAATGAATAATGCTGGTGGCGGAAAGGTTGTCGGCGTGAAGGTGTTTACACGTGAAGGTGGACATGAACTGAAAGCTGGCGTTTTGATGCAGATCCAGATTTTTGTGGCGGAGCTACGAAAGATTGCTGTAGGAGATAAGCTGGCAGGACGACACGGAAATAAGGGTGTGATCTCGAGGATCTTGCCTGTTGAAGATATGCCATATATGGAGGACGGAACTTCTGTGGATGTGATTTTGAATCCGATGGGTGTACCGAGCCGTATGAATCTGGGACAGTTGTTTGAGACGCACCTCGGAATGGCAGCAGAAGCGTTGGGATATAAAGTTGCAACACAGCCGTTTAATGGGGTGAGCGACGAGGTGATTAGTGACGAGCTGGAAAAAGCCGGACTACCGCGAGACGGTAAAGTGCAGCTATTTGATGGTCTGACGGGTGAGCCGTTTGAGAGTAGGACGACTGTGGGTGTGATGCATATGATCAAGCTGCACCACATGGTGAGCGACAAGATCCATGCTCGATCGACTGGACCGTACACGATGGTGACGCAACAGCCGCTTGGTGGTAAGGCGCAAAACGGTGGACAGCGATTTGGAGAGATGGAAGTTTGGGCGCTGGAGGCTTACGGTGCGGCGACGACTCTACAGGAAATGTTGACGATTAAATCGGATGACGTTTTCGGACGTGCGAAGGCTTATGAATCCATTATCAAGAATGAGCAGATTGTCGGACCGAAACTACCGGAAGGATTTAATGTCCTCGTGAAGGAGTTACAGGGTCTAGGTCTGAGTGTTTCTCTAGTGAAGGGTGATGAGGCGATTGACGCTGAGGATGTGCTGACACAAGAGACGAGCGAGCCAGTTAAGCCTAGTGAAATTGACATGAGTGAGGCGGATATGGAAGTAGTGGTCGATGAAGTTGAGGCTGAAGTGAACGAAGAGGTGGAGGCTGAAGATGAGGAAAACGTGGACTTTGTGGAGGATGATACGGATGACGGGGGGATAAGTGTCACGGATATTGACGAGATGAACAATTTTGACGAGGAGGACATTTAAGATGGCTTGGATGGACGACAGAGTGAGTGCGAATGATTTCGATGCGATCCGCCTGAGCGTGGCAAAGTCTGGGGATATTCTCAGTTGGAGCTACGGCGAGGTGTTGAAGCCTGAGACGATTAATTATCGAACACAGAAGCCAGAACGCGATGGGCTTTTCTGTGAGAGGATTTTCGGACCAGTAAAAGATATTAATCCACATGATAATAAACTAAAGGGCGTGAGGAGTCGTGAGGCTGCTGTCGATAAAGATGGTAACTTGGTGACAAAATCTATTTCGCGACGCGAGAGGATGGGACACATCACACTGGCGGCACCTGTAGCGCATATTTGGTTTATGCGCGGGACGCCAAGTGCGGCGAGTTTGTTGCTCGGGATTACGGTGAAGAATATCGAGAAGATCGTGTATTTTGCGAGCTATGTGATTCTCAGCGTGAACGAAGAAGAGCGTGATAAGCGGCTGGCGGATCTGGAGGCAGAGACGGTGGCGGCGCGTGAAGCGATTAAGATTCGATATGAGATGGCTGCGAAAGAAGATGGTGCGGATATAAAAGCGCTAGCTGAAGAGCAAACGAAAGAGATCGAAGATTTGAATTTGGGCTATGTCTCGAAGAAAGCGCAGCTTGAGAGTTTAGCGAAAGGTGCTTTGATTAATGAGACGGATTACAGGGAATTACCTGAAGAATACGACGAGTTGATCGAGGTAGGAATGGGTGGAAAGGCTGTGAAGCAGCTTTTGGACGAGATCGATATGCCGAAGCTGATCGAAGAGTTACGTGAAGAGGTAGCGGAAGCAAAAGGTCAACGCGAAAAGAAGATTATGAAGAGGCTTAAGGTGCTAGAAGGTATGCAGTCGGCAGGGATTAGTCCTGCGGACCTAGTATTGACTGTGGTGCCTGTGATTCCGCCAGATCTACGACCGATGGTTTCGCTGGCTGGTGGACGATTTGCAACAAGTGATTTGAACGATCTGTATCGTCGTGTAATTAACCGAAATAATCGTTTAAAGAAGTTGATTGATCTGAACGCACCTGAAGTAATTTGTCGGAATGAGATGAGGATGCTGCAAGAAGCAGTAGATTCGCTGATCGACAACTCGGCTTCGAGGGGCGGACGCAGTGCGAGTTCGACAAATAATCGCCGACGACTGAAGTCGTTGAGTGATATGTTAAAGGGTAAACAGGGGCGATTTAGGCAGAACTTGCTCGGTAAGCGTGTGGATTACTCGGGACGATCGGTGATCGTAGTAGGGCCAGAGCTGGAAGTACATCAGTGTGGATTGCCGAAGAAGATGGCGCTGGAGTTGTTTAAGCCTTTTGTGATATCGTGGCTGATTCGTGGTGAGCATGCGAATAATATCCGCAGTGCGACGAGGATGATTGAGGCTGGTGAGACAGTAGTATGGGATGCGCTGGATGAGGTAATTGAAGGTAAGTACGTGCTTTTGAACCGTGCGCCGACATTGCACCGTTTGGGTATTCAGGCGTTTCAGCCGAAGTTGATTGACGGTAAAGCTATTCAGCTACACCCGTTGGTTGCTGGTGGATTTAACGCTGACTATGATGGTGACCAGATGGCAGTACATTTACCACTATCGGATGATGCACAAAAAGAGGCGAAGGAGCTGATGAGTGCGACTCGAAACTTACTGAAGCCTGCGGATGGTGCGCCAGTACTTTCGATCTATCAGGACGTGGTGCTTGGAAATTACTATCTGACCTATGATAAGCCTGCGGTAGCTGGTGATGAACGAAAAGTGTTTGGATCGATTTACGAAGCTGAGATGGCTTATGATAACGAAGTGATACAGCTGCAGAGTCCGATCCGTGTGTGGGTGAAGGGCGAAGTGCGGGACACTACTCTGGGGCGAGTGTTCTTTAACGAGGCACTACCAGAAGATTATCCGTTTGATAACTCAGTGCAGACGAACAAGCAGCTGAAGCGAGTACTTGCGAATATCTTTAATCAGTATGATGCGGACGAGACTGTGCGGACAGCGGATAAGTTGAAAGACTTGGCGTTTAAGTATGTGACGCTCAGTTCAGTATCTACAGGTAAGGATGATTATCTAGACTATGTCGAGGTGGATGATTTCGTGGCAGAAGGTGATGCGAAAACTGCTCTGATCGCGGATCAGTATGACCAAGGTCTGATTACGGAGCAAGAGCGCTACCACCTGACGATTGCGAACTGGCGAAATGTTGATAAGCAAATTCTAGACTTCTTGAAGAGTAAACTGGACGAGATGGACACGAGTGTCAGCGTGATGGTGAATTCGGGAGCTAGGGGTAGCGTGTCAAACGTGAAGCTGGCGAGCGCAAAGATCGGAATCATGGTGGATATCATGAACCGAGAAATTGAGTTGCCGATCAAGTCAAACTTTAAAAAGGGATTGAATACGCTAGAATCGTTTATCGCGACTCGGGGTGCGAGGCAGGGACTTGTTTCTACAGCGCTTAAGACAGCTGATTCGGGATATTTGACAAGGCGACTTGTGGATGTCTCTCAAGATGTGTTTACGGTGGAAGATGAAGTGGGCGATGATGCTGGATTTGCGATTTACCGAAACGAGACAGAGCAGACGATGGTAGAATTTGCGAATAGGTTAGTGGGGAGGTTTACAGCAGAAGAAGTACCTGGACATATTGGTGTGGATCAGTTGATTACAAGAGAGGTTGCAGATGCGATTTCTGGTGATCACTCTGTGGAGTCTGTGAAGATCCAAAGTGTTCTAAGTACGAAATGCGTAGGTGGAATTCCGAGGAAGAGTTATGGCGTAGATATGTCTACGGGCGAACTTGTGAGAGTAGCAGAGCCAGTAGGCGTAATTGCGGCGCAGTCGGTAGGTGAGCCAGGAACACAGTTGACATTGGATACATTCCACTCATCAGGTGTTTCGGGGTCGGGTGCGATCGCACAAGGTCTGCCTCGTGTGGAAGAGTTGTTTGAAGCTAGAGCACCAAAAGGTCAAGCGCACATGGCGACTGTATCTGGTCTAGCGGAAGTCTGGGAGGATGGAAAGGTCTACATAGTACAGATTACACCTGAGAGTGGACAAGTGGAGCATATGAAGCTGGACGGTCGTAAAGTAGCCGTGAAGAACGGTGCACACGTGACAGCTGGTGATGTGTTGGCTTCTGCTGATGAAGGCAAGCTGCCTTTAGTAGCACCGTTTGATGGTGTGGTTGAGGCGACTGCGGATGAGGTAGTATTGGTGGGTACGCCAAGTGCGCCGGTACGCTATGAAATTCCTGAGAGTTACGAGTTGCTCGTGAAATCAGGTGATGTAGTGGAATCTGGTGATCGACTAACAAGTGGATCTTTGAACCTACATGACCTGATGAGTCACAAAGGTGTTGAGGCGACGCAGCGATATATCATCAATGAAGTGTTGAGGATTTATGCAGCGCAAGGACAAGATGTAGCAGACAAGCATCTCGAGGTGATTGTGCGACAGATGTTTAGCCGAGTACAAATAGATAATCCAGGTGATTCAGAGTTTGTGAGTGGTGATGTTGTGAGTCGTGCGGCAGTTATTGGGGCGAACGAACAATTAGAAGCAGCTGGGAAAAACGTGATTGAATTCACACAGCTACTACTAGGTATTACGAAGGTGAGTATCTGGAGTGATAGCTTCCTGAGTGCGGCCAGCTTCCAGGACACGACGCGAGTATTGATCGGTGCGGCGATCCGTGGGCAAGTTGACCGATTGAATGGTCTAAAAGAAAACGTGATCATTGGACGTAAAATTCCAGTAGGAACGGGCGTAAGGCGTGAGGTTGAAGCGATCGACGAAGAAGAGATTGTCGAGATGAACGAAGAAACTCTAGCCGAAGAAATAGCGGAAATTTAATAAGAACTGGAGTGCTGCTGACGTAAGGGCTCGACTCTTGCGGGAGGGTCTTTACGTCGGGAGTGGCACTAGTGTATAATGAAGTTTATGGCGTTTGAGGTGGTTTACCTAGCACGCCTCAAACGAAATAATAAATTTATAAGTGTAGGAGAAACTAACGAATGGCAACTTTTGATAGAAGCAAGCCGCACGTGAACGTTGGTACGATGGGTCACGTCGATCATGGAAAGACGACTTTGACTGCGGCGATTACGCACGTTTTGGCGAAAAAGCTTCCAAGTGACGTAAACAAGGCAATTGATTACGATAAAATTGATAATGCACCAGAGGAAAAGGCTCGTGGTATTACTATCGCGACCTCTCATCAGGAGTATGAGTCTGAGGCTCGTCACTATGCACACGTGGACATGCCAGGACATGCTGACTATGTGAAGAACATGATTACGGGTGCTGCGCAGATTGACGGTGCTATCCTCGTGGTAGCTGCGAATGATGGGCCGCTTCCGCAAACACGCGAACACGTACTTCTGGCTCACCAGGTGAACGTACCAAAGATCGTCGTATTTTTGAATAAGATGGACTTGGCTGATCCTGAACTAGTTGAGTTAGTAGAGATGGATGTGCGCGAGCTATTAACGAAGAACGGTTACGATGGTGACAACGCTCCAATTATCAAGGGTTCTGCTACAAAGGCGCTTGAGGGTGATGCTGCTTCTGAAGATGCGATCATGGAATTGGTTGCTGCTCTAGATAGCTATATCGAAGAGCCAGTACGTGACCTAGACAAGCCATTCCTGATGCCTGTTGAAGACGTGTTCTCGATCCCAGGACGAGGTACAGTTGCAACTGGTCGTATTGAGCAGGGTATCATCAATGTTAACGATGAAATTGAAATCGTTGGAATCAAAGAGACACAGAAGTCGGTTGTGACTGGTGTTCAGGCGTTCCATAAAGACCTTGATCGCGGACAGGCTGGTGATAATGCTGGAATCTTGCTGCGCGGTATTGATCGTGACGCTATCGAGCGCGGTCAGGTGATTGCGAAGCCAGGAAGTGTAGCGCCGCACACTGAGTTTGAGGCTGAAGTTTACATCCTCAAGAAAGAGGAAGGTGGACGACACACTCCATTTGCGAAGGGCTACAAGCCACAGTTCTACTTCCGAACAACGGACGTAACTGGTGAAGTTGAGCTCCCAGCTGATAAAGAGATCGTGATGCCTGGAGATAACGTATCATTTAAGGTGAAGTTGCTTGCTCCGATTGCGATGAACGACCAAGACAAGTTTGCTATCCGTGAGGGTGGTAGGACTGTCGGTGCGGGTGTTGTGACGAAGATTGTCAAGTAGTCCGATAACTTACAGGAGAAGGGGATTTGATGCCCCTTTTCTTGTTGAGTTAAGGATGCGGTCGTTGGCGGTATTGGTCGGTTCGTTTATAGCGATAGCTGGGGTGGGTAGTTGACTTTTATGGGGTGGTGGTGTATAAATCGTAGGAAATTAATTAATCGTCTCGAGAACTCGAATGGCACGAGGTTACGGGATAGTACAGGAGAAAACAGATGGCAGAAAAAAAAGAAGAAGGCCTACGGATTCGTATCAGACTCAAGGCTTATGACCACAGGGTGATCGACCAAAGCGCAAAGCAGATCGTAGATACAGCACTGAGGACGGGTGCGCAGGTGAACGGACCAGTACCTCTACCAACTCGACGAAGTACGTTTACAGTGGTGAAGAGCCCGCACGTGTATAAGACTGGCGGTGAGGCTTTTGAGATGAAAGTACATAAGCGACTGATTGATATTATCAACGCGACGCCAAAGACGATTGATTCGTTGCAGAACCTTTCACTCCCTGCAGGTGTTGATGCTGAAATTCGAATGTAGTTAGTTATCTTTGAACTGGAGCTCCGGGGCGGACGTCTCGGAGTTTTAGTTTGTGGTAAAATATAAACATGAGCGAGAAGCGAAACGCGCGGACATATGCGCGGAACCGGACGAACTTGAGTCGAAGAGGGTTTGAGAAGAATCCAGAATCGGATGGGGTGTTTTTGTTGAAATTAGTACTAGTAGTGTTGATGGGGTCGTTTTGGGTGAGGTTTGGTGAGGGAATGATAGTAGGAGAGGTGGAGGTTTGGGCGGTACCAGTAGGGTTGCTACTTGGGCTTGTTTTGATTCACCTATTAGAGAAGAGGCGAGAGAATCGGCGGACGTTTTTTGCAGTGATTGTAGTAGTTGGGATTTTGAGTTTCTTTTTGCCTGCAGGAATTGTGTTGTAGATTTTTTTTGTGATAAATTGGTGTTGTGGGGCGATAGGCGGCGTGATAGAATGAGTGTGCGAGGGATTTTCGTCTCTCGTTGCACTAAGTCAGGTGGGTTTCCATCACTTTCTGCTTATATCCAAGAGGTCGTGACACTTCGGAAAGTGTCTAGTGGGAGCGAGATGTTTTCGCGACGGATTTATGGTTTTGTTTACCACTATCCAAACGACAAAAGAACTCTCGGAGTCTAGCGGATTTGCCACATAGCTATAGGGTTGATATTATAGACTCTTTGTGGCTATCTTCCCGGCGCGTGCTGTACCTTAATTTTCAAACGGGGAGACTGTAAGTCTCTCGACCGCGTAAGTGCTACATAGTCGGCCTTCATCTTTTTTCACACGAAGGAACTTTGGACTTATGTCAATCTTTTTCATGCGTTTATCAACAATGCTGACTAAGACTGTAGCTGCGGGCGAGAGCTAGCAAATAATCGGACGTATGTTTTTCGTCTGTTTCGATAGATTCCTTCTGGAAGACTTGTATTCTCATGGGTCTTCTCCTCCTTCCGATAGTAGCCGCCGGGCTTAAAGTTCTGGCTCGGTGGCTACTTGAGTATCATGAGGTTACCGTCACCTCTGGTATACTTTCTTACCGAATGGGACTAAAAATCCCACATCTCCCCGCGGAACATCGTAGTTCCGCACAACACAAGCGCTGAGTCGATAGATTTGGCGCTTTTTTACTTGGATTTGTCTTGATTACGTAAAGGGTTTGTGGTAGGATACGTAAGTAACTTATACGGATAACGAATTGTTTATCTTGGTAAGAACGTATGTCTGGTAGCTCGAGTCGGGCGCGGAAACTGCGTAATACCAAGTTTTCGTTTTGTTATCTGGCAATATTAAACTAATGGGAGCAATAGTGATGAAAGCACTACTCGGTACCAAGATTGGTATGACCCAGATCATCGGCGAGGATGGGGTTGTTACACCTGTAACACTTATTCAAGCTGGCCCTGTAACTGTGACTCAGATTAAAACTGTCGAAAAAGATGGTTATAATGCAGTTCAGGTCGGATATGGTATGGGGAAGAATCTGAGCAAGGCCGTGGCTGGACACGTGAAGACCGCAGGTGTAACACCAAAGGAAATTCGTGAGTTCCGCGTCGAAGAGCTTCCTGCAGACATAAAGATCGGTGACAAAATTGATGTCACTGCTTTTAGTTTGGGGGAGAAGACGCAGGTGACTGGAACCAGTAAAGGTAAAGGTTTCGCAGGAACTGTGAAACGCCATAATTTTAACGAGAGCCGCAATACGCACGGTTTCAAAGGAAACATTCGTAGAGTTGGTTCTATCGGGTCGATGTACCCACAGAAGGTATTCAAGGGCAAGAAGATGCCTGGACGAATGGGATGTGATCAGGTAACTGTAAAAAACCTGGTTGTTTCATATCTGGACGTGGAGAACGGCTTGATCGGTCTAAAAGGCGCTGTGCCTGGACCAAGGAAAAGTTTAGTTGTGATTGAGGGGGAGGTGTAAGATGGCTGACGTAAAATTGAATAAAGACATTTTTGCAGTAGAGGTGAAGAATCACGAACTGCTGAAGTTGGCTTATGACTCGTATCTGGCGAATTCTCGACAAGGTGACGCAACAACACTGAAGCGCGGCGAAGTGCGCGGTGGTGGACGCAAGCCTTGGAGACAAAAGGGTACTGGTAGGGCTCGTTTCGGGTCGATCCGTAACCCGATCTGGCGCGGTGGTGGTGTGGTTTTTGGACCATCTGGCAATGAGAACTATACAAAAACACTAAGTAAGACAAGTAAGAAGATTGCAGTGAAACAAGCTTTGACGCTGGCAAACGAAGCGAAAAAGGTGGTAACTCTGAAAGATTTCGTCTGCGAAAAGGGCAGGACAAAAGAAGCACTAGAGCTACTCGTGAAGGCGAAGGTTACTGGTGGTGAGCGAGTATTACTTGTAGTCGAAGAAAAGACCGATTCAATTCTGCGAGCAACTGGAAACTTGCAAGAAGTGAAAGTTGTGCGACCAAATTACCTAGCAGTATTTGATATTTTGAACGCTGATAAGATTTTGATTACTGAGAAAAGTTTGCCAATTATCGAAGAATGGTTGATCGGAGGGACTAAGTAATGATTAGTATAATTCCAATCGCAAAAGAGAAGGCACTAAATGTGTTGGCGATGAATCAGTATATGTTCCAAGTACCAGTAGGTGCGAGCAAGGATCTGATCGCGAAGAATGTAGCAGAACAGTACGGTGTGACTGTGACAGACGTGAAGACGTTAATCCGAAAAGGTAAGCCAACGAAGTTTTCTCGAGGAAAGAGGCGCTATCCTGGTACGACATTTAAGAAAGATACGAAGATCGCTTACGTGACACTGAAGGAAGGCGATAAGATCAAGGTTTTTGAAGAAGAGCAGATCGATGCAGCGAAGCCTGCTGAGAAGGATGCGATGAAAGGAACAGCGAAGACAGAAGCTCCAGTTGAGACAAAGAAAGCGGGACTATTCGCTAAGAGGCGCACAGGAAGTCGAGGAGATAAGTAATGAGTATTAAGAAATTTAACCCAACTACTCCAGCTCGACGAGGAATGACTTCGCAGGATACGAGCGAAATCACAACAAGGAAGCCTCTGAAGAGCTTGTTGAAGAACAAGAAGCAAAGGGCAGGACGAAACAACTCTGGACGAATCACAGTGCGGCACCGTGGTGGTGGCGTGAAGAGGCATTACCGTCTAGTGAGTCATAATTTGGCTGATGGTTTGAAACTGACAGTGGAAGAGATCGAGTACGATCCGAACCGCTCAGCCCGACTTGCGCGAGTAAAAGACCAAAATGGTGTTTATTACTACGTGGTCGCTGGTGCGGGAATGACAAAGGGTGACGTAATTGAAACTGGTGAAGAAGCGCCAGTCGAGACTGGAAATCGCAAAGCTCTAGCTGATATCCCAGTAGGATCTCAGATCTATGCTATCGAACTAACACCTGGTCGTGGCGCACAAATCGTGCGTTCGGCTGGAAATAGTGCGCAGCTAATGGCAAAAGAAGAAAACTATGCTCAGGTGAAGTTGCCATCGGGTGAAGTAAGAAAGATCTTGTTGGACGCAAAGGCGACAATTGGAACTGTAGGAAATGTACAACACCAGAACGTGAAGATCGGCTCCGCTGGTCGAAAGCGTCGCAAGGGTATTCGCCCAACGGTGCGTGGTGTCGTGATGAATGCAGTAGACCACCCGCACGGTGGTGGTGACGGTGGACGACATGGCCCCGGTAAAGCACCAAGGACGCCGTGGGGTCAATTGACGCTTGGTAAGCGAACAAGAAGTCGCAAGAGCACAGACAAGATGATAATTAAGAGCCGCCATTTGGCTAAGAGGAAGAGGTAGGTCATGAGTAGGTCACTGAAAAAAGGCCCATTCGTCGACTACAAGTTGGCGAAGAAGGTCGCGGCGCTGAAGTCGGAAGATCGAACGATTATCAAGACTTGGGCGCGTGCGAGTACGATCTCACCAGATATGGTAGGTCGGACGATCGCAGTACATAACGGAAAAATCCATGTACCAGTTTATATATCTGAAAACATGGTAGGACATAAGCTAGGTGAGTTTGCGCCGACACGTAAGTTCCGAAAGCACGGTGGAAAGAAAGCGGCGGGTAACTAGTATGGCTGAGATAAAGAACAAGAGTTACACGAAGGGCGTAGCGCTGCCACCACGAAAAGTAAAGATCGTGGCGGATTTGGTGCGAAATCGAACTGTCGAGGATGCACTAGTGATTTTGGATCACACTCCTAGGAGACCAGCCCTGACCGTCAAGAAAGCGATCGAGAGCGCGAAGGCAAATCTGATAAATACAGCAAGCGTCGACGCAAAGACGATTTATATTTCGACAATATCGGTAACAGCTGGAACGCGAATGAGGCGATATATGCCTGCATCTCGTGGACGTGCGTTGCCGTTTGAGAAGAAGTCAAGCAACATCTTGGTCGAAGTTGCTGGGCAGGAAAAAGTAAAGAAAGCTGCGGAGAAGCCAGCGAGTGTGAAGACGGAGGCTAAAAAGCCTGCGGCGAAAGCTCCTGCGAAGAAGCCTGTGGCGAAGAAGGAGACGAAGTAATGGGACAAAAAGTTGATCCACGAAGTTTCCGTCTACAGGTCAGTAAGGCTTGGAATTCTCGATGGTTTGCAAAGAAGAGCGATTTCAGCGCGTGGCTGATCGAGGACGTGAAGATTCGCGAGTTGATCGAGAAGCGATATGCTGCACGACCAACGATCGCAAAGGTAGTGATTGAGCGACAGTCTAACTTGCTCACGGTGACGATATTTACAGCGAAGGCTGGTGTTGTGATCGGTAAGGGCGGTTCTGGAGTAACGGAACTGAAGGGGCAGATTGAGAAGCTTACGAACCAAGCAGTGCGAATTAACATTGAAGAGGTAAAGAAGCCTGAATTGTCGGCGAAGTTAGTAGCTGAGAATATCGCACATCAATTAGAACGAAGGATGAATTTCCGACGCGCAACAAAGATGTCTGCGCAAAGCACGATGAATGCTGGTGCGAAAGGAATTAGGATTGAGGTGGCGGGACGTTTGAACGGGGCTGAAATGAGTCGGCGTGAAAAACTGATCGAAGGATCGGTGCCACTACATACTCTGCGTGCTGACATTGATTTCCATGTAGCTCGAGCTAAGACGGCAGCTGGGATTATCGGTGTGAAGGTCTGGGTCTATAAGGGAGAAAGGGGTTAGTTATGGCAATGTTACTTCCAAAAAAGACCAAATACAGGAAAGTTCGCAAGGGTAAGAATGGCGGAATTGCCACTGCAGGCAACACTGTTGCTTTTGGTGACTTTGCACTAATGAGTCTAGATAACGAACGAGTAACAAGTCGACAGATCGAGTCAGCTCGTCAGGCAATTTCTCGTCATATGAAGCGTGGTGGAAAGATGTGGATTCGCATATTCCCACACACACCAGTGACGCGAAAACCACAAGACGTGAAGATGGGTAGTGGTAAAGGTGATCCTCAGTTCTTTGTGGCAAAAGTCAAACCTGGAACGGTGATGTTTGAGGTGGCGGACGTGCCAGAAGAGATTGCGCGTGAAGCGTTAAGACTAGCAGGACACAAACTCCCAGTAAGGGTAAAGATTATCGCAGGAGAGGAATTCTAGAATGGCAGACAAGAAACCTACTAAAAAGACCGAGGAGTCGAAGTTGCCGCTAGATGAGCAATTGAAAGCGAAGCGTAAGGAATTGATCGAGGCGAAGAGGGGCTTGATGGCTGGAGAGCTACAGAATCCTCGAGTGATCGGGAAAATTCGAAAAGATATTGCGCGGATTTTGACAAAAATTAACGCCGGTGTAGGCGAAAACGAAGAGAAAGGAGAATAAGCATGGCAAGGACTTTGACTGGTAGAGTGACGTCAGACACTAGGGATAAGACGATTACTGTTGCAGTAACCAGCCGTGAGACGCACCCTATCTATAAGAAGCAATTCACGAAAACTCGCAAATACACGGCACATGATGAGAAAAATACAGCAAAGATCGGTGATCTCGTTTTGATCACTGAGGCACGACCAATCAGTAAGACGAAGTGCTGGACACTACAAGAAGTAGTCGAGAAAGCACGTGGAGTTGTGCGGCTGAAAGAAGAGAAGATCGTCGAGGAGGTGACTGGGGCAGCTGAAGGAGAGGAGAAGTAGGATGATCCAGAAAGAAACAAGACTGAAAGTAGCTGATAACAGCGGTGCGAAAGAGCTCGGTGTGATTCAGGTGCTTGGCGGGTCGAAGGCGCGATATGCGCGAGTAGGCGACGTGGTGGTAGCGAGCGTGAAAGACGCAAGCCCAACTGGTGCGCTCAAGAAGAAAACTGTGGTACGTGCGGTGATCGTGCGAACTAGAGAGCAGATCCGACGAAAAGATGGTTCAACGATTTGCTTTGATGATAATGCTGCGGTAGTGATTAATGACGACAAGACACCAAAGGCAACGCGTGTTTTCGGTCCAGTACCGAGAGAATTGCGCGAACTTGGGTATTCAAAGATTATCAGCCTAGCGCCGGAGGTACTATAATATGAGTACGATCAAGAGAATTAAGACTGGCGACATCGTAAAGGTGATCAGCGGATCAAATAAGGGCGTAACTGGTAAGGTGGTAAAAGTTCTACCAAAGGAAGACTCAGCACTAGTGGAAGGGGTCGGAAATAAAGTACGGCACATCCGTCCGACAATGTTAAATCCGAAGGGTGGAAAGAAAGATATTCATGTACCGGTGAAATTAAGTAAATTGGTGCTGGTGATTGACGAAAAGACAAGCAAAACGAGCCGAGTTGGCTATCTGCAATCTGTAGATGGACGACGCGTGCGAGTGGCGCGACAAGCAAATAATAGGGAGATTAAGTAATGGCCAAGAAGACAGTATCTACAGCCCCACGACTCAAGGCTCTCTATAAGAGCGAGATTGCGAAGGCGCTGAAAGAAGAACTAAAACTAGATAATATTAATGAGGTGCCGGTACTGACAAAAGTAGTCGTGAGTAGCGGAACGGGCAAGAAAAAGGACGACAAGTCGTATCAGGCGCTCGTCGAGAATACAATTACAAGTATTACAGGACAAAGACCAGTCGGTAGGATCGCGAAGAAGTCAATTGCTTCGTATAAAATCCGAAAAGGTCTAGGTGGACCACTCGGCTACATGGTGACTCTACGTGGTGATATGATGTATGAGTTCGTAGATCGTTTGATGAATGTGGCGTTGCCTCATGTGAGAGACTTCCATGGTGTGCCGGTGAAATCGTTTGATACGAGCGGAAACTACACACTAGGAATTACTGAGCAGGCGATTTTCCCAGAGTTGAGCTTCGAGGAGACACAGGTCCTGCACGGAATTGAGATTACGTTTGTAATTAAGAATGGAAGTGCCGAAGGAAGCAAGTTGTTACTTGAGAAATTTGGTATGCCGTTTGAACGGAAAGGAAAGGAGGCTTAAATGGCAAAGAAATCAATTGTGAATAAGGACGCGAAGCGACGTGCGATGCATGATAAGTATGCTGCCAAGCGAGCCGAACTGAAGGCGATGGGCGACCAAGAAGGCCTACAGAAATTACCAAGGAACTCTAGTCCGACAAGGTTAAAGAATCGTGATAAGTTGACTGGGCGACCGAGGAGCTATATGAGGCGATTTGGGCTGGATAGGATTAACTTCCGCGAAAAAGCAAGCAAGGGAGAGATCCCTGGTGTAACGAAGAGTAGTTGGTAGAGAGGAGAGAATATGTCAATACAGAGTACAGATGCAGTAGCAGACCTCATAACTAGAATTCGTAACGCGATAGCTGTGGGGAAGAATGAAATCCGAGTACCATCAAGCAAGCTAAAGAAAGCTGTGGCGATGGAGCTTGTTAAAGCAGGTTATCTCGTAGATGTTTTGGTGGAAGAAGCCAAGCCGCGTGATATATTGGTGATAGTCATTAACCGTGAAGATGATAATGCCACGATTAATGAGATCTCGAAGGTTAGCACACCTGGTCGGCGAGTTTATGTAGGTGTCGATGAGATACCAAGGGTAAAAAGTGGACGCGGAATGGTGTTAATTAGCACATCAAAAGGTATAATAAGTGGGCAGGAAGCAAAAAAATTAAGGCTCGGTGGTGAGCTACTAGTAAAGGTGTATTAATATGAAGTCAATGTATTTTACAGATATCGTAGGTAAAAACGTAACAATCACAGTTCATCCGAACGCTGAGAGTCCAAGCATGGTTCACAGTGGTCGCATCACGCATTTTATGCGCGAGAGCGAAGATACAAATGACTGTTTCCTAGAATTGGATAACAAGCTTTTGATCTCGGTGCGATTTATCGTTTATATTGAACAAGAGGACTAAGAGAGAAGTTAGAAAGTTAAAGAAAGGTAAAAAATGAGTCGAATCGGAAAACTACCAATCGTCCTGCCTAGCGGTGTGACAATCACGGTCGGCGACAATGAGGTGGCGGTCGTCGGATCGAAAGGTACGCTGAGCGTGGCTATGCAGACTGGAATTGGTGTGAAAGCTGAGGATGGTAAAGTTGTCGTGACAAGAGAAAGCGACAGTAAAGAGCATAAAGCAAAGCACGGTCTAGTGCGATCACTGATAAATAATGCAGTGAATGGCGTGACGAAAGGTTTTGAGAAGAAACTAGAAGTAAACGGTGTGGGTTATCGTCTAAATGGCGGCGGACAGAGCATCGAAATGAACCTGGGGTTTAGTCACCCAGTGAAATATACTGCTCCAGAAGGAGTGCAGCTCGCAGTGGATAAAATGACAATCACGGTGAGTGGAATTGATAAGCAGCTGGTGGGCCAGGCCGCTGCAGATATTCGCAGTTTGAAAAAGCCGGAGCCATACAAGGGTAAGGGTATTAAGTATGCGGATGAAGTTATTTTGCGTAAAGCTGGAAAGGCAGGTAGCTAATGTCAGAATTTGAAAAGAAAAAGAAGAACGCGGAGCTAAGGCGAAGGCGAACTCGTGCAAAGATTCACGGGACTGCAGAGCGACCACGCATAAGTGTGAAGATTAGTAACCTGCATGTAACAGCACAGGCAATTGATGACGATAAGAAAATCACGCTAGCTTACGCGACAACAGTCGGCATGAAGGCGACTGGAACAAAGACAGAGAAGGCAGCGATGATCGGTACAGAACTTGCGAAAAAAGCAAAGAAAGCGAAAATCAAAGCAGTAGTACTAGATAGAAATAGTCGAAAATACGCGGGACGCTTGGCGGCTTTTGCAGAGGCGGCGCGTAAGGAAGGATTGGAGTTCTAATATGGCTGAAGAAAAGATACAGAATCCAGCAGTAACTGAGGGTACTGCAAGGCCAGAGGGCGGACGTGGACGAGATAGTGGTCGTGGTCGCGGTGGTGGACGTGGACCAAGGGGTCCAAAAGCGCCAGAAGCTCCAAAAGAGTTTGAGGAAGTAACGATCAATATCGACCGTGTGGCGAGGGTTATGGCTGGTGGTCGAAGATTTCGATTTAAAGCGCTAGTTGTGGTTGGAAATCGCAAGAATAAAGTCGGTGTGGGTGTTGCTAAGGGTCAAGATGTAACGACAGCGATTACGAAAGCGACAAATAAAGCGAAGAAAAACCTTATTACGATTCCGATTGAGAATGAGACGATTCCACACGAAGTAGAAACAAAGGTTGCAGGCGCACATGTTCTCATGAAGCCAGCAGCTCCCGGTACGGGAATTATCGCTGGTGGCGTAGTGCGATCGATTGTGGGTCTGACGAGTGTAAAGAATTTGATCTCGAAGTCGCTCGGGTCAACAAATAAGGTGAATATCGCGTATGCGACAATTGAAGGTCTGCAGAATCTAGTACCGAAAGATCAGTGGCATCGTGCAGAGAAACAAACTACAAAGAAGACTGTAAAATCTACTCCGAAAGCTGATGCAAAGGAGAAAAAATAATGAAATACCACGAATTAGACGTAAAAGCAAACCCAGCACGGAAGCGCGTGGGGCGCGGAATCGCAGCAGGACAAGGAAAAACTGCCGGTCGTGGTACGAAAGGTCAGAAGTCTCGAACAGGACATAGAAAGATGCCTGCGACATTTATGGGTGGTCAGAAGGCATTCATGCAGGCTGTACCAAAATTGAAAGGATTTAAGTCACTAGCGACAAAGGCTGAGGTGGTTTACTTGGATGTGATCGGAACACTGTCGGGTGACGTAGATAATTTTGTACTGGCTGATAAGAGTATGATTAGCTCTCCGTACGCACGGGTGAAAGTAATCATGCGTGGTGAAATTACGAGCAAGGTGAACTTGAAGGTTCAGGATGCTAGCAAGAGTGTGATCACTGCGATCGAGAAAGCTGGCGGAAGTTTCGAAAAGACACCGATCCCAATGAGGGAGAAGGTAACTGAGGAAAAATAGACTCCTCGTTTTGTCGCGGAAATGGTTCGGCGACAAGATCGAGTGGGTGTACGAACAAAACTATGATAAAATTGTGAGGTAATATGAACTGGAAGACGATCCTAAAATCCCTGAAAAATCGTGACATGCAGAGACGATTATTAATTATCCTTGGGATAATTGTGATTTATCGTCTTTTAGCACACGTACCTGTACCTTTGGCTGAGCCGACACGTTTTCGCGAAGTGATTGATAATGTGATTGGTAGTACGGATTTCGGTGGGTTTATGAACCTGATCTCCGGTGGAGCATTGACGAGCTTTTCGATTATCATGGTGGGACTGAGTCCGTTTATTACGGCGTCGATCGTAGTACAACTTTTGACGAAAGCGATTCCGAGACTAGAGGAGTTGCATAAAGATGGTGAGACAGGACGACGGAAAATTAATCAATGGACTAGGATGTTGGTAGTCCCGCTGGCTGTAGTTCAGTCGATTGCATTTATATTTATCTTGAGACAGTCGGTATTGGCGGGGTATACGACGGCGTTTGATGCAACGACAATGAGTGAATGGATAGTCGCGGTGGCGGCGATGAGTGCAGGATCAGTGCTTCTGATGTGGTTGGGAGAATTAGTGACAGAACAAGGGGTAGGAAACGGTATCTCGACACTTATCTTTGCGAGTATCGTGAGTCAGTTCCCACAAACTGTGTCGATGTTGGGGCAGTCGCTGGTGGACACTTCGGCGGGCGGATTGAGTATTTTTGGATGGTTTGAGTTGCCGGTTAATGGGTTTGTACTAGCGTTGATTGCGGGGCTGGGGTTGGCGTGTTTACTGCTGTTATATGTACTGACGAAGATTAATGAGGGACAGCGAGTGATTACGATTAATTACGCTAAGCGAGTACATGGGAATAGTGCGTATGGCGGAGTGAAGAGTTTGTTACCGATGAAACTGATTGCGGCGGGTGTGGTTCCAGTGATTTTTGCGGTGGCGTTTTTGAGCTTGCCGTCGTTTATCGGGCAGGTGATGAGGTCGGCAGATGTTGCGCCGGGAGTGGCTGAGAATTTAATTAATTGGTTTCAGGCACCAAATCCGGGGACGTTTACGGGAAGTACGTGGCAGGCGTTTGTATACCCGCTGACGTATTTCTTGCTGGTGGTAGGGTTTACGTACTTCTATACGAGCATTGTGTTTAACGCGAAAGAGATCGCTGAAAACATGCAGAAACAAGGCGGGTTTATTGCGGGTGTGCGACCTGGTGTGAAGACGGAGGAATATTTGAAGAGTACGTCTAGGAAGCTGTGTTTGTTTGGTGCGGTGAGTCTAGGTCTGATTGCGATGATGCCGTTTGTGGCGGACTGGCTACTGTTTACACTGGCGGGAGTGCAGAATAGTCAATTATCGATCAGTGGAACGGGGCTTTTGATTGTGGTGACGGTAGCACTGGAGAATCTGCGACAGGTGAACTCTCGTGCGATGATGGTAACTTACGACGACTACAAGTAGGTAGCTATGGGTTTGAGGGTGAGCAAAACTCGGGATCGGCTAACTAAAGGAATTGGAATATTTATACTGGTCGTAGTAGTAGGGTTGTTTGGGCTCTTAGTGTTTAATGAGCGGAATTTGAGAAATAATCGGTCTGAGCGTGAGCCGATGCAGCACCTAGGAACGCTGTACGGCGACGGTGTAGAAGTAGACGAGACTGAAGTAACAGAAGAGATGCGCGACGAATGGGTTGTGGCGGCGGACAGGCCGAGGTTCTTGTCGATTGAGCGACTAGGTATCGTGAATGCGAGAGTGCTGGAGGTGGGGATTTTGGATAATGGCGAGATGGCGACTCCTGTTAATATATTCGATACGGCATGGTATCGAATGAGTGCGTTACCGGGACAGTCGGGGGCGATGCTGGTCAATGGGCATAATGGCGGGCCGACGCTGGATGGGGTGTTTAAGCGATTGGGTGAACTAGCGAATGGGGATGAAATCGTGATAGAGAGAGGTGATGGTGAGATTTTTGTTTTTGCGGTAGTAGAGAATCGCGTGGTGAACATGGACGAGGCGCGACAATTGATGGGAGCGATGATGGAGTCAGCGGAAGCGGGGCGTGAAGGACTGAACTTGATTACGTGTATAGGAGAATGGATTCCGAGCGAACGGACTTTTGATCAGAGAGTGTTTTTGAGGGCGGTTAGGATACTTTAATGTTTCGAAATGTGAAAATAGGTCGCTTTTCAGAGCGACCTATTTAGTTTTAGCAAATGAGTTTAGTCGTTTGGTGGGCTTATTGTACCGCCCTGAGAGTCGCCTGCTAGGACGCCGGGTAGTGGTCTAGGGAGAATATCCTCACCGTCCACGATTACCGCACCTAGTATTTTGACACGTACTTCTACAGGATATGCTGCTTCGCGTAGTATATCCTCTAGCTGAATACGCTCGCTCTCGGTGATCATTCGCGAACCGTTGCTGCGGGCGAGAGTTATTGTTACGAAGTTGATTTCTCCATTTGTTAAATTGGCACTAACAAGCTCGTAGTAGTAATGAAGTGGGCGGTCGTCTTGTGTAGTAGATACTGACGGCGGAGCTGGATTGACTCGAGGTTCTGATGATAGGGACTGAAATGGATCTTCTGTCAATTCCCCTGGCGGTCCGTCGTTGCGGCCACCGAACTCAGTGTTATGAGCCAAGAAGCTGTTGGCGGAGTTGTAGTATGGAGTGAGAAATTGTTCTGTATTCGGTACTTCGGAGTTTTGTTCTTCATGGGTAACTTCTGATATGAAGACCTCTTCTGTTAATTCGTCAAAGAAATCTTCGATAATAGGGAGAATGGTTGCTGAGACGTACTGAGCTACGGTTTGATGTAGGTAAAAGCTTTCCATGTTTGATATGCGGTTCCGTATGGCTTCTATACGTCTTCCAAATGAAGAATGATCCCGAAGTAGTACCCGCGATATAGGGTTGAAATAGACTCTTTCGGCTAGATCAACAAGATTCTGGGAGCTGGTTATGTACGCAGGTATATCCTG
>Ga0123355_10000031_pt1 | contig 139810 bp, 108 predicted proteins | sample TergutEmb28metaG_3_FD_89872 | JGI IMG/M metagenome (GOLD analysis project Ga0123355, IMG submission 89872) | Embiratermes neotenicus P1 segment gut microbial communities from Petit-Saut dam, French Guiana - Emb289 P1 | ecosystem: Host-associated > Arthropoda: Insects > Digestive system > Gut ...
ATTTGCTCGTAAGCAATTTCTGTGCCGGGGTTGTACGCCATGCGGTTTGCAACGGTAACAACCATTGCAAGCACTGCTACTACACCCAAGCATGAATAAAGTGCGATGAAAAATCCCTTTCTGCGAAAAATACTGTCATTGCCGGAAATATTTTTCATTCGCTCACCTCCTGTTTTGTTTTGAAATCTTTATAGAAGATTCCATTTGATGTTTCTTGATTATTGCCTTGGGAGGTGGGGTTTAAACGTGGTGTGGTGGTAAAGTATAAAAAAATTGCCGACCTCTTTAAGAGGCCGGCAATTTATAATGTTTTAACTTATTTGCAGCAACCGCCGCAGTCAAGCCATGTTACAACGCCTGTTGCAAGGTCGTATTCTGCACCGTACACGGGCACGCCGTCTAGTGCTGGGTTTGCTTTCAACGCTTTAACTTGAGCTTTTACGTTTACAGCTACAGCGTTTTCTTTTGTGTCTGTGCCTTTGATTAGGCCAGCGATATCGTCAAGGATGCCTTGAAGTTCGCCTGGTAGACCAGATGTACCCATGTGTGCGTTAAATACCGCGCCACATTGTGTATGGCCAACAACTACGATGATTTGAGATTTAAGAACTGCAGCAGCAAATTGGAAAGAACCTGTAGCTTCTCTGTCTGCAAAGTTACCTGCGTTTCTTACTACAAAGATGTTACCGATGCCTTGATCGAAATAAATTTCAGGTGAACAACGGCTGTCTGCACATGTTAGGATGGATGCAAATGGGCTTTGTTGTGTGCCTGTTTTGCCAAGTGCTTCTTTGTAGTCGGTTGGTACAAGATTGTTTGCTACAAATCTTGCGTTACCTTCTTTAAGTAGCTTTAGTGCCTCGTCTGGGCAGGTTACCTTTACTGCTGGATCTTGATACTTCATGATTGTTTCCTCCTTGAGAAATATATTTGTTTTTTACAACACTAAGTAAGGGGGTACAGCCAGTAAAAATAGTTGTAAAACTCTATGTAAAAGGCATGTTCGACTTCTTTATCTAGTATAAGACATGGCCTAATGACTGTCAAGTAATATTTTAGTAGTTACAGAGATTATGTCTTGCCAAAACCTCGCTTGGGCTGTCGGTTTGTATCAATTCCGAATAACATTTGCAATTTTTTGCAACGATTCCACCAAGAAATTTGTGGAAAACGGGGTTTGTAAAATGAATATAAGAATGCAAAGGCAGCAGTTTTGCTCCCATTTCTAACTTGGGACGGTAGCATGTTTGGGATGTGTACAGCTTCCTTTTTTTGTTGCGGATGCAATATGTAATGTTTTCGTACAAGAGATGATAATAGAGGTTGTAGTCTTTGTTGTAGCTGTAGTCCATTCCCATTCTTACGTTTATAACGTCGTTATCGTTTTCCAGCAGCTGTGCAAAACCTATTATTTTTCCGTCAATTCTTGCTACCAGCATTTTGCAACTGTCACCAAGTTCCTTACTGCATGTGCAAAAATAGCTGGGGCCAAGGCATTCGTGTTTTAGGTCTTGCTTGTCCCGTGTTTGTTGATACAGCTCGTGGCAGCGGGCGTTTTCCTCGGGTGATAGGTGACTTACTATCTCTATGGTTAGATCGCTTTTGCGACGGTTTATTTTATTACGTATGTTTGCGCGATATTTTTTCTTTAAATTCATCAAGTAATCGTCAAAACAGTGGCAGTCTGCAATAGCGCATTTTTTGTCGCACATGTGCTCGCATTCGCGTATGCCTTCCAGGTCTATAAATGTGCCAGGCAGAAAGTGCAGGTGAACGAATTTTTTGTTGAAGTATTCGGAATTGTATGGGCGGATATGGTCTTTTACCACCACCAAATCGAGCTTTTCCTTTTTTAAGAAAGCGAGAGTTTCTTCTATTATTTTATCCGCAATAATGTCCTCGTGGGGTTTATATTCGCTTTTAATATGTATCATATTGTACTCTGCCACGGGGGATGATATAAACGCAGTTTTGAATTTGACAGGAAAGAATTTATAAAGCTTACCCATTACCCCAGAAAATAAGCCATGAAATGCAAGGCTTTTGTCTATAAAAAAACATGTCCAGGCAACAACCTCGTCGGAGATTGTTGCCACAGACATGTACCATTTGAAATTATTGTCTAAGTTTGCTGCCAGTGTTTGCAAATATTTAGTTTTGTGCTGTGGGTTTTTGGAACTGACCAGGGCGTCCAGGTTTGCGCATTCAAATTTATCCCCGCAGTTGATGATTTTTATTTTGAGATTTGCAAAATTTTCAGTTGTAGGCATATGGCATCAGCTTCCTTTGTACACACATTTTGGATGATGCTTGAAATGACTTTCAATTTACACTACTCAATTGGTATTTATCCCCATATAATATAGCACAAAAAACGGACAAAGTCTAGTTAAAAAACACCACATCATTTAATTCGTAATGACATGGTGTTTGTGTCAATTTCTACTATTCGTCCTTTGCAGGAGCTTTTGCAAATGCATCAACAAGCGGGTTCACTTTATCCGCGGTAGCACCTTTTAGCACATCAATCAGGTTTACACCTGTTAAGGCTTCAACTGTTTCCGGTAGTTGTGCAATGATATCCGTTACATAGCCTGCAACCTTGGATGCTCCACCGGCTTTTCCGCCGCCGCCTTGGTCGATAACCACAATTTTTTCGGTTTTCGAAATTGGGTCAGCCACATTTTTAGCGATTTCAGGTAAACGCTCAATCATCATTTGGATAACCGCCGCGTCGTTGTACTGCTTAAACGCTTCGGCTTTTTTCATCATGGCTTCTGCTTCTGCCAGACCTTTTGCTTGAATTGCTTCCGCTTCTGCCATTCCTTGCAGACGAACAGCTTCTGCACGTGCTTTACCGTCGAGTTTTATAGCTTCTGCATCTGCTTGTGCTTTTGCTACTTGCTCGTACTTTCTTGCGTCTGCAAGCTGCTCTTGGCGATATCTGTCTGCGTTTGCTTGTTTGTTTACTGTTGCTTCAAGCTCTTTTTCTTTGCGCTTGGCTTCTTGCTCGGCAAGTTCTGTCTCGCGCTGGCGACGTAGTAGTTCTACTTGAAGTTCTGTTTCCGTTACTTCTTTTTTCACTTTGTTTTCTTCGATTTGGTATGCGTTGTCGGCGATAGCCTTTGCGGATTCCTGCTCGCGACGGTAGGATTGGACTTTTATTTCTTTCTCCTTAGTGGCTTCCGCAACTTTGGTTTCTGCCATAATTTTTGCTTCCGCGCCCAGGCGGTTGGCTTCCGCTGTTTTGATAACTGTTTCGCGCTCTGCTTCTGCTTCCGCAATTTGCGCGTCGCGTTTTACTTCGGAAATTCTCCTGCGGCCAAGTGCTATTAAGTAGCCGTTTACGTCATCGATGCTCATTACGGTAAAGGCTTTAATTTCCAAGCCCATTTCAGCAAGAGCGATGGCAGCGTTTTCTTGTACTTCGCTGGAAAATTTGTCTTTGTCTTGATAAATTTCTTCCACTGTCATTTTTGCGATAATTTCGCGAAGTTTACCAACCAATACATAGCTTGATTGGGTGGCAATTTCGGCAGCGGTTTTGTTGGTGTCGCCACGGAAGAACTGCTCTACTGCGGAATAAATTGATTCTTTATCGCTTTTTACCTTTACAACAGCAACACTTTTTACGGTTACGGGAACACCTTGGCTGGAAATTGCATTGTCGATATCGAGAGGGATTTTGATGTTTTCGAGGGAAATTACGTCGTATCTCTCAACAATGGGGAAAACCAAGCCACCGCCGCCGGAAATTATCCTTTTGCGGAGACCTGTAACTACTGCTGCTTTGTTTTGCGGAATACGCTTCCAAAGTGAAACAGTTAAGAATATTACAGCAAAAAGTACTATTAAAATAACAACTGCAATGAAAACAAGATTTTCCATTCGTTTCTCTCCTTTTGGTCGCAACGAGCGTATCAAACGCTTCCTGCGCCGCTTTTTAATTAATTTGCACGTTCGGGTTCAAACATTTTTCTTACAAAATAAGTACCACCTTCGATGTAGACGATTGCTACATCTTCGCCATTTTTAATCTCACCTCCGTCTTCGCTTTTTGCCGGGCCTGTAACTGTCGAACCGCTTACACTATATCTAATCTTCCCATAGCCGTTTTGCAGGATGGGGGATATGACTTTAGCCGCTGTTCCTACAGTTGTTTGCTTGTCGAAAGCACTTGTATTTTGTGCCTTTTTTAAAGGTATTAGAACAAGGCGATGTATAATACCTGCAATAAAAAGCCCACCAAAGATGCTTATAAATAGTACAATGCTACCAGCAAATGGGTTGTCTAAAAGCCCCGATAAAATTATACCAAGACCACCTGTTACCGTTAAAAACACAGCTATTAGTTTTGGTTGAAGAAAGGCAAGCGGACCCCCGCCCTCCATATCTGCTACCGAGCCAATTAAAAATGAAATAAGCACAAAGCCTACGCCTACGATAAACATTACTACATACATATTTACCATCCTTTCTTATAACCGGTACATACAGTCGCGGTCTTTCTTCGCCCAGCTTATAAATGCTTCGCTTGTAGCATCATCTGTGCAACTTAGGGTTATTTCGCCCTTTTCTGTGTCTGCGTGAATAAGTTTTGCTCCGGCAAGTTCTTCATCTGTCCATCTGTAGTATTGCTTTAGAATGTCCAGTTGCTCCGATGTATTGTGTGTTTGCAATGCTTGGGCGGCGGCCTCTCCGCGAATGTATATCTTGCTGGTTGAGCCGAAGTAGGGGTCGTCACCCTTGTGCCAGACTATGTCCCCGGGTGAAACCGATAGCGTCATAGCTATACGCCCGAGCGCGCTTAGACATGGCTCTACGCCGTTTACCCATTTGTTTACTTGTTGTGGGGTTTCGCCAAGCATTTCGGCTAGTTCTTTTTGAGTTAGGCGTTTATCTTCCAAAATTTCTTTCAGTCGGATAATTGGTGTCAGGCCGTATTTTGTTCGCATGTTGTCACATCCCGAAAATCATCTTGTGGTATGATTATATCATCATATGATGTTGTTGTCAAGTGTTTTATTTTATATACAAGCAAAAAAACAGCACAAACTTCTGCAAATTTTTGCAGGAAGTTTTGTGCTATTTTTGTAAGGGGTTTCAGTGGTTAAAATCCTTGCCTTTTAAGCAATGGTGATTGAGCTAACCTCTGCCATTACAACACACGCAGGATTTGTGACAGTAGTCGTATCCAATTGCCTCCCAATTGCTCCTGTGTGCGTGTCCACAGCAAAACTTACAAGATTATTGCTTTTTTGGTTCGCTACAATAATCATTTCCCCAAGTGGTGTAAGGCAAAAATCCCGTGGCCAATGCCCGCCTGTAGGGTACAAATATTTTAATGTAAGTTGCCCGGTGGTAGCGTCTATGGCAAATAATGTAATGCCATCATATCCGCGGTTGCTTACGTAAAGCCATCTTCCGCAGGGGGAAATTTTTATGGCGGCGGCGTAGCTTTGGTCTTTATAACTTGGCGGGAGTAGGGGAAGCTCTTGGAGTTTTTGAAGATTACCGGCTTCGTAGCTATATGCGACTACCGTGTTTGCCATTTCTGTTACCAAGTAGCCAAACTTGCCGCTTGAGTGAAAAATGAAATGTCTTGGACCTGCGCCTTGCGGTAGCTTTAATGAAACGGATGGGGGAGTGCCAGTATCTGGTCTTTGTCTATCTACTACGTTGTAGCCGCGAAGGTATATTTTATCACGTCCTAAGTTTACAGATATGGTTTCAAATGCATCCGGGGCAATGGCCACACAATGGCAGTGAGATGTGCCTTTATATTTCACATGGTCAATAATATCGCCGATACTGCCGTCTTCATTCAACCGACACAGGACTTCGTCACCGCTTACATAGTTTGACGCAAACAGTAATTTTTTTGTGGGATGCGCCGCAACATGGCATGTTCCCGCGCCGGGTATATCAAGGGTATTTATTGTACGAAGTTTACTGCCATCAAACTCAAGAGCGGCAATTTTTCCTGTTTCCTGTTCACAGGCGGCATAAATTATATTACCTTTTTTTGCGAGGTATGTCGGATTTCTATGTTCGTCAAAGGAGTTTTGCAATGCGAATTTGCCATTTTTGCAAAGTGTATATGAATAAATGCCGTCACCTTCGCCGCTGTAGCAGCCCACTAATAAATTGTACATATTAGACCTCCTCGGTAATTGGACAAATAGGGTATCGGTTACCAAAGAGGTCTTAATACACCTGCACAATAACTTCAACTTCGACAGTGATGTTGTTGTTTGGCAAATTACGCGTTCCCATAACTGTGCGCGTGTGGAACCCTCTGTCGTCCAACGCCGCCACAATTGTATCGGAAAAGCCGTCCATAACCATATCCACATCGGAAAAACCTTCGCCACAGTTTACAAGACCTGTGGCTTTTACCACTCGCTTAACCTTGTCCAAATTACCCAAAATATCCTGCATTGCCCCTAGGATAATTACACCAACTTCCTTTGCAGCAGCGTAGCCTTCCTCTGGGGTGTATTCTTTGCCAACGCGCCCGGCAAAAATAGGCTCGTTTGTAATCGTATGCTCCGGCCCGTGACCCGAAATGTACAATAAATCATCTACCTTGCGATAAAGGATAATTCCACGTTTCTTTGCATAGGTAGGTTCTGTTTCAATACCATCGACAATTATTTTGTTGATACCGTCCACAATTGTCACCCCCTAATTTTGATAATCGCATCAACGACTATGGGTACGTTGTGGGGTAGGGCATATGCACCCATTGCACTTCTGGCATGTTGGCCGCGGCGGCCAAAAACTTCTACCATCAAGTCAGAAAAACCGTTCATTACTGCCGGCTGCTGGCTAAAGTCGCCGGCACTGTTTATCAGCCCAAGAGCCTTTACAACGTAATCGACCCTGTCAAGTTCGCCAATGTAATCTTTGATAGTGGCAAGCATATTCATGCCGCATAGTCTGGCGGCTTTGTACGCGGTTTCCACGTCGATTTCTGCTCCGACCTTGCCTACGTACACAGGCTTGCCGTCTAAATCCACCGGCAAATGGGCGGATATATAAAGTACGTCGCCAATTAATGCGGCATCCACCACACCTGTACCGCGCCTGTCTCTTATTGGCAGCACAATACCAAATTTATCCATACGTTTTCCTGTTTCGCTCATGTTAAATTCTCCTTTTTGTTAACATTTTACCCCTTAACAGCCCCACTGGAAAGTCCTTCGATAAAATGTTTTTGCAAAACCATAAAAATAATAACTACTGGCAAAGTAATAACCGTTGCCGCTGCCATTGTGTCGCCCCAGTTTACTCTAAAGAACGTGGAAAATTCCCGCAAAGTCACAGGTACGGTTCTGCTGGACATGGAGAGGGTAAGCAAATTTGACAGCGCAAACTCGTTCCAAGACACAACAAACGCGTAAATCCCTGTGGTTGCCATAGCAGGACGCAACAGCGGCAGAATAATTGATATCAATGTACGTACAGTTCCGGCACCGTCAACTTTGGCGGCTTCTTCAATTTCCGCAGGGATATTCATAAAATACCCACGGCTTATCCATGTAACCAAAGGCAGCGCGATAACCAGGTGGGCGACCATAAGCCCCATACGGGAATCCAATATACCTAAAGTATTACCCATACGGAACATAGGTATCATCAAAACCGTAATGGGCAGCATCTGGCTTGTTAAAATAAACAACGACAAAAATCTGCTGCCCCTAAAGGTAAACCTTGCAAAGGCATACCCCATTAACCCACCCAGCAAAAGCGACAGAAAAGCAACCCCTCCGCCAACAACCAAGCTGTTCCAAAACGCTCGCGGGATATTACTATCCAGCAAAACATTTTGATAATTTTGTATAGTAGGCGCGTGCGGAAGCCAGTGTGGAGGATTAGTATAAATTTCCTGAATAGGTTTAAACGAAGTACTTATAACCCATGCCAAGGGAATAAGCGCGAGAAGGGAGGAAAGTATCAGCAGCGCGTAAGATAAAATATCGCCTGTAAGAGTTAATATTTTTCTTTTGTTTTTAACAATACGCGTAACCATTTAATCTCTCCTCCTTGCCGTAAGTGCCACATATCCGCCGGCAAAAACCATGGTAAGCAGCAGTTGCATAACCGCGCTGGCAGATGCCGCGTTTAAGTTTAACGCCCTAAACTGGTTATAAATCATAATGGAAATAGTCATTGTGCCTTGTCCGCCGCCGGATGTCATTATCATAAACAGCGCGAACTCGTTAATTGCCCAAACCACCAGCAACAATATACTAATAAAAGTAATATCCCTAAGCATAGGCAAAGTGATTTTAGTCACCTTTTGGAACCAATTAGCACCATCAATATCGGCACTTTCAAAAAGCTCCCTAGGCAGTTGTTGCAACCCCGCAGTCATAAGAAGCATAACATAAGGCGCGGTAGACCATACTTGCACAATTATAATAGAAGTCATAGCAAAACGCGGGTTGGTAAGCCAAGGTACAGGGTCACTAATAGCATTCAGCGACATTAATATATGATTAACCATACCCCCATCAGTAGTAAAAAGCCAACGCCAAGACGTAGCCTTTACCACGCCGGGTATTATCCAAGTAATAAAAAGCACACTGCGCCATAGCCCTTTAAATCGGATACCCTTACGCTGAATAATTAACGCCAAAGCAAGCCCGATAACAAAAGCAAACCCAACAGACACAAGCGTAAACCGAATAGTATTAGGAAATGCCATAGAAAACATCGGGTTACGAATTAAACGGGTAAAATTATCGATACCCGCAAAACCACCGCCGCCACCGGGGATGTTATGCGTAAAACTCATCTGCAAAATATACATTAGCGGATATATTATCAACGCAACACTGGCGATGAGCCCAGGAAGCAAAAATGGAATGACGCGGAGTTCGTCCTTTGTTATCCATCTTTTTTTCAAGCTAAACTCCCCTTTCTAAAGAGCAGAAACGTGTATCAATTCAACCGGTTAGTGACACTAACCGGTTGAATTATGCAAAAACTACTCTTTTTTTAGTATATACACGTCAAGTTTCCAAATGTTTAACTACGACGCCAACAACGCGTTCAAATCTCTATGCATGTTAGAAATAGCTTCGTCTACGCTAACCATGCCTGCAACTGCTTGTTGGATGTGCATGAAGATAATTGGCTCGATTTCTGCCCAGCGTGTAAAGGCAGGTTCTGCAACGCTGTTTTGTAGCTGCTCTGCGAATGGTGCAAGTTCCGGGGTAGCGAATTCTGGGAATTGAATTGCAGTTTGGCTTGCAGGGAAGCTGTGGGTTAGGCGTGCTTGGTTTTCCGGTAACATAATGTATGCTAGGAAGCGGGCTGCTTCTGCTTGGTTGTTACTTGTTTGAAGCATTGCAACACACCAGCCGTTGGCTGTGGTAACGCCCATGCCGCCGTCGCCTGGGATAACTGCTGTGCGGAAGTTTAGGTCAGGGAATTCGTCTGCTAGTACTTCTAGGTCAAACGGGCCTGTGAAGTTGAATGCCAGTTGACCGGAGCCGAACATGTTTCTCATTATTGTGTTGTTAAATTCGGGGCTGCCCGGTGACGCAATACCGTCTTGGATAGAGTATACGATGTTGCCAAGTGCTACTCTTGCTCCAGGGCTGTCGATTGTGGATGCGGTTTCGTCTTCATTTAAAATCGTGCCGCCGAAGGTGTTAAGCTGTTGTATTAGGCGTGTTACAGCTTCGGCTTGGTTGCCCAGCGGCCATGCAAATGCGTGAATGCCGTCCGCACTAAGCACGCGTCCCATTTCAAGCATACCGTTCCATGTACGTGGGAATTCTGAAAAACCTGCTGCTGCCAAGATATCAACGTTGTAGAAAATACCGCTGCCGTCGTATCTGTATGCAAGGGCGTAAATGTTGCCATCTACTGTACCCATTGCCAATGCCGGTGGCAGAAAGTCGTTAAAGTTAACGCCTGCGGCCGCACCTAAATCGTTTAGCGGCTGCAGAATGCCCATGGTCGCAAGGGGACGGACGTCGGATAGCAGAATTGTTGCAAGTTCCGGCGCATTGGCGGCACTGCCAACTGTAGTTACGCGTGATCTGTAGGTATCCCAGTCGGTTACGATTATTTCGATGATAACATCCTCGTTTGCTTCCATAAACTCGTCTGCAAGAGTACGGGCTATGTCTTCGTTCCAGTTAGGTGCCATCCACTGAACGGTAACCGGTCCGTCCGGTTCGTTGTTGCGCCCACATGCTGCCATTAGGCCTAGTGCCAATACCATAATTACTGCCAATGCTACGATTCTTTTCATGATTTTTTCTCCTTTTTTTTGTGAGGCTGTGCCTCAAGCTATTTAAATATGCTAACGAAGTGTTGCCAACTTCATTAAACAACGCGGTACATGGTACGGACCTTTGCCCGCAAAGCCTTTTATGTCGCTTAAAATAGTGCCGTCAGGCTTGACAAATGCGTACCATTCGCCGTATTCCTTATCCCGGAACAGGCTTTCTGTAAATTCCATTTGCTTTAGGAAATATTTGTAATGCCGTGGGTTGTTGTTTAAACGCGCACTCATTGCGAGTGCCACAAGTGCTTCGCATTGTACCCACCATACTTTGTCGTTCCAATTTATTTTGGCTATGCCGTAATCTACTGTATCGAGGTTGTCTTTCGGCTTGCCGCCGTCTATGTCGCATATATGGTAGAAGCCGCCGTATTCTTCGTCATAACAGCGGTCTATCACCCAGTCCAAGACTTGCCCCGCTCGTTCTGTGTGAACGCCTTCTTCCATTGCGAACCATAGTGCTTCCATGGTGTGCCCCGGGTCTATAAGCCGCCCGCGCCCGGTTAGTACAGGGCTGCCGTCCGGTGCGAGATATTCCAGCGGTGCTTGATGGGTATCGTTTGCAAATTGGAATAACGATCGGTTAATGCATTCGTCGATTACTGGCTGGTATTTGTTACCGAAAATTTTGCGACTTTCCTGCGCTACTACCAATGACATGAAAGTGGCGGCATGTGTTTGTAAGTGAGACCCTTGTTGTACAATTTCCGGGTCTTTTAAATTGGCGAATAATTTTTGGCTAAGTTGCAAGGCAAGCTCGATATCGGATGGGTTGTAGCCGGTGGCGTGGATATATTCGTAAAGTCCTTTGACTGCAAAGCAGTCCGTAAAAATGGATGTAGTACCTTCCAACACACACCCGTCGCGGGTAAGCATTTTGTTGAATCGTCCATTGCCCGCATAGAACGAGGTGTTGAAAAATTCCCGCCCTGCTTTTGCAATATTAAGCCATTTGTTGCCCGTATCAAGATGTCCAAATTCACTGTGAAGTGCAGCAAATGTATGCATTGTCCGCCCGACAAACCAACCGGGTTTATCGTCGCTAAAACGGGTGCCGTCTCGGGTGAAATAGTTGAAATACCCGCCTTGCTCGGTATCGGTTACCCTGTCTTCCCAGAATGGAATAACTTCGTTTAGCAGCTGGTTTTTGTAACTTTCAGCTATACTTGTAAACTGCAAAGGCTGTCCTCCATTTCTGCCATAAGTAATTCGGCCGTTTTAATATCAAGATGCGAATGGAGTTTGTGCAGTGCAAGCATCCCCGCGCCCAAAACAGGCTCTCTTGACAATGTTTGCAGAACGGGCTGTTCGCAGTAATTTCTCAGAGCTTGTTCAAAGGAATCGGCGATGTATTCTGTTTCACGCTTGGTGTACAGGCTGCCCGCCATTACTACAGGGATAGACTCGGTTGCCAGCCCTGCCTGTTGTATCAGCCTCCCAGTCATTTCGCCCTGTGTCGTGCCAAAGGTTTTTAGCAGATTGCAGCAAGCGATATCCCCAGCGGCGGCCAAGCTATCCACCATATGCGGTATGCCAAAGGAGAGGTGATAGGTGTAGTTGCTTTCGTAAATTTTAAAAAGCAGTTCTCTCATGCTTTGGGTGTTGCATAGTTTTGGCAGATGTTCTTCCAGGGCAGTATACTCGCCTGTTTTTTCGTAACTGCGAAAGGCTTTGTGAAGCGCGTGTTCCGCCAGTAGATTACCGCCGCCGAAGTTGCCTAAAGCAAAGCGCAGCGCGCTAATACCGTATCTTGTACCGTCCTTTGCTAAAACTCCTGTGTTGTGGCCTGTGCCGCAAACGGAAACCGCGCCGTAGCTTTCGATTCCTCCCGCCACAAGAGCTATCCAGATATCGTTTAAGAGTAGGGGCGAAAGCTGCGAAAGTCGACCTTTAAGATGGGCAGTCATAAGCGCGACGTCGCTATCGAAATCCATGCCTGCAAGACCTATGACAACGTTTGCAATTTCGCTATTATTTACTCCGGTGTTATTAAGCAGCTCATCTATTGCGTCGCATAGGACGGTGGATGCAGCATCTATACCACTAATTTGGTGGTTAGTGCCGCCCACCATTTTCTGTCCTAACACTTTTCCGGATTCATCGCCTAATATGCAAAGGGTTTTGTTGCCGCCTCCGTCAACTGCGATAAATTTTTTCAAAAAAACACTTCCTTTAAAAAGCAGAGATAGACTCTATAGTTTTAATATTTTTTGCAATACATTACCAACGTAGTGGGCTTCGTCTTGGGTTAAATTTAATGGGCTGATATATATTTGATTGTGCCAAGGCTCTGTGCCGATGTAGATTTTTTCGGCTCTCATTTTGGTGGCGATTTGTGCTGCGTGGTTTGGTGCTGTACATTTGCCAAAAATGCGAGGGTACGATTGCCCTACGGGGCCGTTTGGTACGATGGTGGCTTCGAGGCCGCCCTGTTGCATTATCACACCTAGGTCGCGTGCCATTTTTTCCAGCCGGGCGTATTCGTCTGCTTGATTTAGTGCCAGATATTGCTCTAATGCCGAAAACAGTCCTGCCATTGCCTCCCTGGAAGTTTTGCTTCCGCGGCAGATACCATGGTTTGGCGCACCGAACCGCTGGCAATCCCGGATGAAATCTGCACGACCTACCATTAGCCCGCTATCCTGTGGTCCACAAAGGGTCTTCCCGCCAGAAAACAGCGCGAGTGCCGCTCCCATTTGAGTAAATTTCCATAGATTTTCTACGGGAGGTAGCTGCGCGGCAGCGTCTACAATTACGGGAATGTTTTTTGCTTTTGCAATTTCCAGTACATATTCAAGCGGCATAGATGCTCTTGCAAAATTAGACGAGACAAAATAGAAAATAGCGGCTGTTTTGGGATTTATCGCGCCTTCTAACTCAAATGCGAGGGTTTCGTCCGCATCGCCGATTTCTACTATGGTGGCACCCGCTGTGCGAATGGCGGCATCATAACCGTTGCGCTGGCTACGCATTACGATGACTTCATTTGCAAGACCGGTTGTATCGGGCAACTTAGAAAAGGCGTATATGTCACCCTTTACCATGCACACTGCCGTTGCCAAGGTTATCGCACCAGCTGCACCGTTTGTAATATATGCAGCGGGGTTGTTTGTCATTTTTGCAATTTTTTCGCCTAACACTTGCTGGACTTGGGCAATGTCCACGAAGGAAGCAGCTGCTTGGTTCATAGCTTCCAATGTTTTTTTTGACATTCGGCTGCCACCGTAAATTGTGTAAGTGTCATGGGCGTTGATGTATGTGTCAAGCCCCAAGTTTTCGTAGAATGACATGGATTACCGCCTTTTCTAATGTGCCTGAGCCGTCGCGCCGCCGTCTACCAAAATGGTTTGCCCTGTGATATATGCGGACATGCTACTTGCCAAAAATAACGCGGCGTTTGAGACGTCCTGCATCTCGCCAATAGGCAGAGGCTGCATATTTTCGAGTAATTGCATGAAGTTGTCGCGTTCGTGTCCTTCTGGGTATGACAGCACTTCGTCCTTCATGACATCGCTCATTATAAGGCCGGGGGCAAGGTTGTTTACCCTAATGCCGTAGGGCGCGTATGCCAACGCCATTGCGCGGGCAGATGCGTCCATTGCGCCCTTTGTGCCTGCGTATAAGGCGAACCCAGGCATTGTTTGCGTACCGTGAATAGACGATATGTTTATTATGTTGCCGAATTTGCGCTCCATCATGCCGGGTAAAAATTTCCTTGCTGTGCGTATACCGCTTTTGTAGTTTGTTTCTAGCAGCCGTTCTAAGTCTTCATCTTTTATGTGGTGGGCATAACCTTGCTTGTTTACACCTACCACATTTACGAGGATGTCTACGCCGCCAAAGTCGGATAGGATTTGGTCGCATACACTTTCTGTCTGCTCTTTTTGGGAAAGGTCGCAAAGATAACCTTTTGAACTGGGTGCGAGTTCACGTAGCTCTGCTTCAAATTTCTCTACTTCTTGCTGGTTTCTGCCTGCGAACGCAACTGTCGTGCCGTGTCGGGCAAACAGCAGAGCTATATCTTTACCAATACCACGCGTGGCGGTGGTTACGAACGCTGTATTACCGTTTAACAATTTATTGTAGTCCATTATCTCACCTCGGTTTTGGAATTTTGTCCACTAAAAACACTCGATTGAGACATTCTATCACGGGTCTACGATTATCCCCGGTGCATTCCAATAAGACGCGGGCGCGGTTTCCCAATCGGGAAGGGTGAGAGCGTCCGGGTTATAGACTATATTGCCGCCCCTAACTGTTAAGGCGCATTCCAAGCGTTTTGTGCCACGTAATCTGGCACCTCCTGCATCCGCAAAGCCAAAGTCTCCCGTTAACTGCCGCAGAACGGCAACATCCGCAACACCGCCAACGGTTAGCCGCCCCAAACTTGTGTCGCCAATAATAGCAGCCGGAGAAGTGGTAACACGCTTTATAACCTCAACCAGTTCCATTCCCATGGACAAATATTTAGACATAATATTACAGAGGCTAAAAACAGGTCCTGCAACATTGTCTACATACAAATCCGTAGAAAGTGTATCCGGCAGATATCCTTGTTGCAACGCAGGTATCGCATTACGGAACCAAAAACTACCGCTGCCATGTCCCAAATCAAATAAAATACCGCGTTTTTTCGCCTGCCACAAGAAATCGTAAATCTTGCCGTTTTCGTCAAGTATGGGGAATTGCTGCGCATACATATGCGTATGCATGTCCCCTGGGCGCAATTTTTCAAGCAAAAGTTCATGATATGTGCGCTCAGGCAAGGTAGGCTGAAAATCTATCAGGGCGCGGGTACCGCTTTCTTGTGCCGCCTGTATACATGCATCTATAGACGCCCATGGCGGATGTTCCTTGTCAAAGGGCTTGCCCACCCAGTAATGTGCAGTTTTGATTCCTACAACTTGACCGGGGTAACTTTTTGCAATTGCGGCAGCTATATGAGGAACAAAATGTCTGGGATCGTTTTCCCGGTTAATGTTTACCATCCCGCCGTCGGCAATGTTAACAAAGGCAAACAAGCGCACTTTGGACTTATCCAAAACCCGTTCTTTGAAATAAATAAAATCTCTAGGCCCGCACGAACCTGTGTCTACGGCAGTGGTCACACCACTCTGGAACAGGTGCGCGTCTGCATTAATACAGGACAGCCCGTCTTCTTCAACCGGAAAATTGGGATGAAAGTGACAGTGCATATCAATTAGCCCCGGCGTTACCAAAAGCCCGGATACATCTGCAACTTTTACAGCTGTATCTGCCGGGATTGTAGTATCTATCGCGGCTATTTTGCCGTCGGCAATGGCAATATCTTTTTTGGAATGCAGACCACTTGCCGGGTCCAGTACAGTTCCTCCTTGTAGAAGTAGGTCGTAGCGCATAAAAAATCTCTCCTTTTAAATAGAACCGGTAGATTCCTTGATAACCAGCTTAGTTTGATAAACCTTTCGTAATGTTTCTTGCGAATTATTGCTTTGCAAACGTTCTGACAGCAATAAAATACTTTCCTTACCAATATCGTACAGGGGCTGCTCGATGGAAGTAACCGCAGGTCCTATATATCGTTCGGGCAAAATTTTCTGGTTATCAAAACCTACAACGGATACTTCCCGCGGGACATGTATGCCCATATCAAATGCTGCTTTAATGGCATAGCTTGCAATAGCATCGTCGCAACAGAAGACAGCGGTCGGGCGGATACTTTGGCTCATTAAACTTTGCATACAGCCATAACCCAAGCGATAGTCGGCAGTAGTATTTTGGATATACCCAGCCTCTATAGTTAAGCCTTTCGATTGCATTGTGTTAATGTAGCCGTCAAGCCTGTCCTTCGACACCATTTTGCTCAAATCTCCGCCTATGTGGGCAATTTTGCGGTGTCCGAGTTCTATTAAATGAGTAAGGGCCTGCTCTACACCGCTTGCGTTGTCCACCAAAAGCTCGTTACAGTCGATATCGGGGATGTTGTTTTCGATAATAATATAGTCACAACTGGTTTCGTTATGCAGATAATGCACAATGGGTGCGTCTGTCAGATATGAGCCGTATAAAATAATCCCGTCTACAACACCGTTTGTGAGGTATTTTACATACTTTTCTTTTTCTGTCGCATCTCCGGAGGGTACGTTACAGAGTACAACGTTATAGCTGGTTTTCTTTGCCGCATCGCAAAAACCGCAAAGCAAATCATAGAAATACGGGTCGTGCAGATTGTTTAAAACAACGCCAATACTGCCTGTTTCCTTGTTTATTAAGGCCTGGGCAGCACGGTTAGGGTAGTAGCCGAGAGTTTCTACGGCTTGGCGGACGCGCTCTTTAAGTTTGTCGCTAACACCATTACCGCCGTTTATTACTCGAGAAACGGTTGCCCAAGATACGCCGGATAATTGCGCCACATCTTTGATTGTTGGAGCCTTTGTCAATTTGTTCAAATTGTAGCCCCCTTATATCGGTTTTATGTATGGAGGCGCAGATGTAAACGTTTTCAAATGGATAATAGCAGAAATGTTTCTAGACGTCAATTGTATATTTAAATAAAAATTTAGCAGCTTGTTGTGCAAAAAGATAAAAATAAGGGTTGTAGGCTAAATAACTATAGTCCATAAAAGCCGCCATTATCCAAAATAAACACAATCCATTGTCGTACAAAAGGTGTTACTTTTCCGATGGTCGTAAAAATTTTTAACGTGTCCATAGTCACGTCCATTTTTGGTGTGTGTCTAAACGTGCAAAAGCGCACGTTTATAAATAAACAGGCAACAAAAAAAGCCGAGGTTTTTTACACTCTCGGCTATTGCAGTTTTCTACTCATGCGTTATGTCATTATTGGAAAACAAACCTATTGCCTGCCTCTTCAAGAGCTGTAAGTGAAGAAAGATGTATTCCGACAAATTGCATACCATCAAGCTCAATAAAGCCAAATGTTCCTGTAGCCACTACCCATTCGTTATGTTGCGCATATTCATTTTCTGTTTGCCATTCTACCAGAAGGCCGACGTTTCCGTCCGGGCCTCAACAGGAGAGGTCTTGCCTCATAACCATACGATAAGTGGTATGTATACCATATGTATAAAAGACTCCTTCAATACTCACTGTTTTTCCATAATAATCGTCAAAGTTTTGGATAATAGTCTGTACAGTTGTAACAAAATACTCTTCGCCAATATAAATATCGACAGGTGCAGATGCGTCTTGGGCACACCCGGAAAGCAGCGGCAAGCAAATTAGTGCCACTATAAACAATGCAACTTTCTTTTTCATAGCTATTCCTCCTCTATTTTAATTTTTTTAAATCCTTATCCACAAAACAGGACGAACACCGCCCTCGGTAACCAGATATATTCCGTAGGGGACAACATCACCGGCTCCACTTACTACCGCGGCCGAAGCATCAAGCCAGGGGCTGACAAACCTGCCGGGAGTCCTGAGCCACCACCAGGGTACCACACCGCTTTCTATGGGCCTTGCGATACGTGCGTGATTATATTCGTCAGTTAAGAAATCAGGCAAAGCCGTTGTCGGCCGCCCCGAAAATTCTGCAAGCATACCGCTGTCGCCAAAGTATTGTACTACTTCTTCAACGCTAAGTAAGAATACTCTGTCCATGGTATCGTTACCAGCACCCGCCGTACCATACCAAGGATTAATGTTATTTACCACTCTAGTCTCAACTATAAATGCTTTTTCTTCTTCGGTAAAAGTGTTATCGAAAAATTCTCCATTCAGATATTGCCGCATATCACTGTCTTCCCAAAGCAAAGCTCTTTGTTCATAATGCCATTGACGTTGTAAGAGAACCTGTTCGCTAATAACCAACGCATTGCTATCCTGGATGTCTAGCACCAGCCAGTTAAACCCGCCTAATTGTATTGTATCGCCAACTACAGCCGCAGAATACGGGCTGCGGACTACATCGGAAGATGTGCCATTTGTGCTGCAGGCGGTTGAAAGAAGTACCAAAGTTAAAACCGCGATAAGTAATTTCATATACTTCATGTTATACCCTCCAGTCTAATCACAACACGTGATGCCAATGAAAAGGTTATGAAGCGAGTCACTGCTTGTATCGTAGCCGGCCGCGTTAATGCTTACTCTGTCAACGGCAAAACCTACACTTAACATAATCACCAGCACCATCGATATTGCGAACACAATGTATGATTGTTTTTTCAAGTTCAAAATATTTCTTACTCTGGAGTTAATGTCGCCGCTTAAAAATGCCAAAGCTCTACCCCCCAGAGTACATCGCTCTGTTACAAGTGATAATAAAACCCGGGAATAATCCTTTTTAATTTTAGTTCCGCTCCCAAGTTCTCTTAAAACACGCTCATCGCATGACATTTCCATATCCCTGCTCATCAGCAAAAATGCCAGCCATACCAGTGGGTTAAACCAATGCAAGCATAGTATCAAGTACGCGACAAATTTTACGATATAATCGCGTCTTTTAATATGCGCTTGCTCATGTAAAACGATAAATTGACGTTCCTGCGCCGGCAAATGTGTAGGTAAATAAATTTTAGGAGAAAAAAGGCCAATCACGAACGGTGTTTTTATCATTTTAGTCTCATATATATTGGCTTCGACATTGACCGCTTCTTTCAACCTGCGTTTAAGAATTACACATGATGCTATGTCATAAAGGAACATAAGAGCAACGCCGACAAGCCATACAGACAGGCCAATAGTTACCCACATTTGAAATGAATTGCCGCTGTACAGTATGGGAAGTCCACCGGCGGAAGTGCTATCAATATGTATTAGCTGCGTATCGAACGGTATCAGGCTAAAGGCACTTTCGATTGAAAATGGAAATACGAGCCGGAATCCCGCTACTGCCCACAAGAAATATAAAAAAATTTTTGGGCTTTTCTTCAGAAAAATGCGGGCAACGCAAACTGCCGCTATAACAAATGACCCAACAAGGCTCATATTCAGGATTGCAATAAACAGATTAGTCATTTACATCGCCCCCTTCATACATATCAATAAGCTGCCGAAGTTCGGATACCTCTTCCGGAGAAAGATTCCTGTTTCCGATAAATGATGCGATAAACCTTGGAAGCGACCCGTCGAATGTGCTTTCAATGTATCGGTGGCTTTGGCGAGCCATTTGCTCTTCGCGAGTTAGGATAACCGATACTTTCGCGCTTTCGTTTTTAACCACCCCTTTATCGCACAATTTCTTTAAAATTGTGTAAGTCGTAGATTTTTTCCAATCAAGTTCCTTTTCCGCAAGCGCAACTAAATCCGGCGACATTAATGACACTTCTTGCCATATAAGATTCGCAAGTTTGTTTTCCGCTTCAGTTAAAAAAATATCCCGAGCCATGTATGCACTTCCAGTCTAAATGTTTTAAACTGAGTCCAGTCTAACATGCTTAGACTAAATTTGTCAATGATTATTTTTTATATAGGTATAGCAATTTTGTTTGCAAATTCAAGTGGCTAGTGTCACTAGCCACTTGAAAAAATAATCTCACTAAAGCGGTTGACTTTTCAACAAAAAAAGTCAACCACAAATTGCTTTGCGGTTGACAAAGTATCTGATTGAGTACGGCTTATGTACTCTTCAAATACATCCTTTATGCCGCCTGCAAAATTGCAAGCACATCATCCCCGTCAAGGGTTTCTTTCTCCAGTAGTTCTTCTGCCAGTGTTGTAAGTACGGCGAAGTTATTTTGCAAAAGCTCCAATGTCTCTTTGTAAAGTTCATCCGTAAGTTCTGCGCATTCTTGCGCAACTTTGGCTTCATCTTTCAACAGTAGGCGGTCTGCTATGCCGCTCCCCATTCCGAGCTTGGATACGTATTGCATTGCCGTGGTGGTGGCCTTCTCTATATCATTGGACGCTCCTGTAGTTACATTGTCTGCGCCAAAATGCAACTCTTCCGCCGCGCGGCCTGCTAGGGATACTATTATTTGGCTGCGTAAGTCCTGCTTCGTGTAGTACATTCGCTCTTGCGGGATATTTACACAAAAACCACCCGCGCCGCTTGTAGATGGGATTATTGTTACTTTGGCAACGCGATTTTCCGGGTTGGTTACAAGGGCCGCAATTGCGTGGCCCGCTTCGTGCCAAGCGGTTATGGCGCGTTCCTTTTCGCGGATGTTTGTACGGTCTTTTTTTTCGCTTCCGGCGAGTGCGGTATAGTACGCCGTGGAAATATCCTGCGGCTCGATGTATCGTGAGGCGCGCCGTGCCGCGTTAATGGCGGCGTCGTTCAAAAGCCCTTCCAACATAGCTCCGCTAAAAAATACGGTGTCTTGTGCAAGTTTGTCGAGGTCTACTTCCAGCGACAGGGGTTTTCCTTTTATATGCAAGTCGATAATCTGCTTGCGGGCATTTAAATCCGGCAGGCCTATTTCTACCCTGCGGTCAAAACGTCCGGGACGCATTAATGCTTCGTCCAGGGTGTCGGGGCGGTTGGTTGCCGCCACCACTACTATTCCGGTGGTATCGGAAAAACCCTGCATTTCGGTAAGCAGTGCGTTCAGGGTTTGTTCCCGCTCGTCGTTGCCGTTTATTCCGTCGCTGCGTTTTTTGCCAAGTGCGTCGATTTCATCTATAAAAATTACGCCTCGTCCTGCCGCGCGGGCTTTTTTGAATAATTCACGTACCCGTGCCGCTCCCACGCCCACGTACATTTGCACAAAATCCGACCCGCTTACCGCGTAAAACGGAACGCCTGCTTCGCCTGCCATGGCCCGTGCCATTAGTGTTTTTCCCGTTCCGGGTTTCCCGTGAAAGAGGATTCCCTTAGGCATTCGCGCTCCGTAACGAGCAAATTTTTCAGGCGAGCGCAAATAATCCACGATATCACGAATACTTTCTTTTGCTTCGAGATTGCCCGCTACGTTTGTGAAATCGCAAAGTACTTGACCGGATGTTGCCTGTACTGCTGCCGTGTTAATGCCGCTTGCGGCTTTTGCCATGCTGTTTCGGCGACTTAGGAAAAACAAAATACCTGCGATAAGCACGACGGTAAAACCAAGCTGTAAAAACCCGTCGTTGTTTGTAGTTGTTTCGCTAACGGCTATCCCCTGTAGTAGCAGATATTCTTTAAAACCTTCGCGACGCGGGTTGTTGGTGGTGTGTGTGGTCTCGTTGTATGTAAAGGTAATCATAGACGCGTCGCCCAGGGTTACGTCTTGTACTTGCCCGTTTGCAACGGCGGTTACAAAAGCGGCGTATTCCATGAAGGTTGGCTCTTCCCGTGTATAAAAATGCGAACCCAACAGCACCCCGCACAAAGACGCAATAATAGCCAAAACCCCGAATATGGTCCTGTGCTTCCTCAGAAATTCCATAAAAAACTCCCCCCAAATTGCTATTTCGATTGAAAACAGGCTAAAAACAAGGCGTAACGCACGGCTTTGAGTGCGTTTTTGACAAAGTTTGAAGCCTGGTTTAAAACGAAACAACTGTTGAATTAGTCGAATTTTTACAAAAAAATGACGAATTCAAGTTTCGACGAAGCTATTATAACTATGACAGCGCGATAATGCTAATGTAAGTTTTGGGTTGCTATATTCACCCATAATGCGGGGCGAATTCCCAATATAAAATTATCCGTGCTTTGTCTATTGACGAAGTCGCCTGTTATGGCAATTTTGCCCTCGTTGGTTATGGTTGTGACCAGATATGGTAAATTCCCCGGGGTGCGTAGCATCCATCGACAGGGGAGATTGTCTGCGAAAACGGCTTTACGTGCGGTGTTGAAGTTGTCGTCGATGAAGTATTTGCCTGTAGGGGAGGGTGGTTGTCCGTTACCGAAATAGCTTATCACTTCATGGAGAGAGAGGAGGAAAATTTTGTCGATAGTATCCGCGCCGCTATTTACATCAAACCACGGGTTGTTATGGTTACATAGTCGGGTTTCAATTATTTGCGCTTGCTCGTGAGGTGAAAATGTATTGTAAAACACGGTGTTCAGATACCTGCGAATATCTGTCTCGGCCCATGATACGTTCTCGAATGTATCGTGATATTCCCGCAATTCTATGACATTTTCGGAAAGGAGCAGTGACATATCGCCCCGCGTTTCTAACACCAGCCACTTGTGGCCGCCGAATAGAATTGCGGACTGTAAGAGGCGGGTTTTGTGCTCGTCTCCATGTTTATGCTTAGGGTTCGCGCACGGGTTATAGGGGATGCCGCCCCCTGTGTCCCGCAATCTTGCGGCTGTTGACAGAATGATGGCTGCAGCAACATCCCCGGCAGACCTCCACAACGGATACAACACAGCCTTCTTGGTAAACACCATCAACTCGCCCACTTGCTGATACCCAAACCGTCCATATACGCCTCTGCCAAAATAAGGTGTACTGGCTTCCAAATAGGTAGGAATGCCTTTCTCATCCAGTATATCAAGGTGGTATTTAAGCAACGCGCCGCCCAAACCCATACCTTGCAGCTCTTTCGGCACAACAAATCCCACCAGCTGGTAAAACGCTCCAACAGGCGGCTCACTGTCGTGTGATTTATCCGCAACCGCGCGAAACTGCGGTGCATATTCCCCTGCAACCTTGTCTATTTCGTCATATATACCCGCATCCACATCGTGGGGCAGCCACACTGCCGCACCAATAAGCTCCCCGTCTGGGGTTTCTGCCACATGCGCCACCGCGCCTTTGGCAGAAAGATATATTTTGTAGTAGTCGGTTACTATTTTATGACGTTGGTCGTCATTATCTACCGACCATATGAAAAATATATCGTCGTAGTAGCCTGTGGATATCATTTCGGCTACTTTATCGATTTCGGTCGGGCGTATCGGTCTTATGTAGTATGGTTTTGTCATAACTTAATCTCCTTATGTTATTTGTTTACAATGACATTGTAATGCAACGTCCATTAGGGTTTTCGTCACTAGTCAACTGGTGAGTCACACTCACCAGTTGAATTTTATTTTTGCATTATTCCAAGTATATCACAGCGGCTTGCTGTTATCAAAGTTCTAGCCTTGTCCACGCATTCATATAATATCCATGAGGTGATACTTGTGAAAATTGCGATTCTTTTCATCATTCTGATAATAACCCTTGCAGGTTGCGGGCGTGGCAACGATGTTGGCGGCAGACTGCCCATGCTTATAACCGATTGGACAGGCATTACATACGACGACCCCCCAAATGAATTCTACATAGGCGAAGTCTTGTCGGTTGTAGGCGACGACCAGCCTGTACCAAGACGCGTAGTTGCACAAATGCTTACAGGCATCGGGGCTTTATATGAGGGAGAGTTTCCACGGGACGAGATGCTAACTTTAGAACAGGCGCGGGACATAATGACGCGTCTGCATCCATCGGGGAGAACAATCTACATAACCGACGAAAACAAAAGTGCGTACATTTCATACGCATTGTGGGTAGAGCTGTTTGTACAGCTGATACAGGCACAGGACAATCATGGCGTGGAGGCCATTAACATAATACCGCTGGGTACGGGCGATTCCGATAAAATTTTGACCAACTTGGGCGCGTTTGGGGGCAAGAGCATAAATCTTACGTCGTACTTCGATAGAGAAATACGAGTTCTGCATCGCGGACAGGATATTTTGGCGGTTATAGGCGTGACGAATTTTTCTCCGACGTTGAGAAATGTCATGATTACCCACGCGGATGTCTTTGGCATAAGCATTTTCGTAGGGGGTACGTCCCGCAACTATGTATATAAAGAAGGAACCGTGCCGCTACAGGAGAGCGTCACAATTGCAAACATACAAATCCACGGACAGGAGATTTTGTCAATAACCCCGGCCGAGGCCGTAATAACCGGCACAATAGAGCGTGTTCGTTCTCACTCCATAGAACTTCGCGAATGGGGTGCCGTACCACTGTGTTCGTCTTTTGCGGTTTACGGAGCAGCACCCAATATGAGAAGCATCCAAGACTTGCTTGTAGGCACAAATATGGCAGAATTTCACGTAATTGGCGGCAGAATTGGCGCGGCGGTTATTCTGCGGGACGAAACGCCCACTAATATCCGTGTGGCTATAGGTACATGCAATTTTGGCGGGTTGGTGCATGACAGCGTGACTGTCACAAGCACGGGAGCATTTACCATGCACATCGGTAATAGAACAGAACATTTTGCGACAGGGCAGCATCTTGTCATAAATAATGATTTATTCACAGATGGAGTCATTCGCTTGTACATCTCCCCCGACGACCTCGCCGGTCACAGGCTGGAAATTGTAGGATTAACACGAAACTGGTCCGGCGGCGCAAGCCCGCAATATCGTGGAGTTTTCGAAATTACCCAAAACAATGGCGGCAGCGGCTTTATCATAGTAAACGAGCTGTGCATCGAGGATTACTTGAAAGCCGTAATCCCAAGCGAAATGCCAACCTCCCATGGTGTAGAAGCGGCAAAAGTTCAAGCCATTACTGCCCGTAGTTTCGCCCTGCATCAAATTTACCAAAACGCGTTTAGGGAATTCGGTGCGCATGTAGACGATTCTGTTATAAGCCAAGTGTACAACAATATCCCCGAAACGGATATTTCAACTGCTGCCACAACCGCCACTCGTGGGCAAGTACTCACCCTTGACGGCGAGCTTGTAATTGCCAACTATTTCTCCACATCAAGCGGGATGACCGCAAATTTTGGTGAAGTATGGGCCGTTGGCAGCACCTTCCCATCGCACACCCCCGCACATTTGCGCGCAATGCCGCAGTTTGACAACCACGACCCGGGCGACCTAACCTTGGAAGAAAACGCCGCCGCATTCTTCCGCAGTCATGACATACCTGCTTTTGACATAGATTTTGCATGGTTCCGCTGGCAAACACGCCTTACGGCAGAGCAGCTTTCCGCAAGTATAAATGCTTCCCTGGCCGCGCGTCGTGCCGCCAATCCTGCCATGATTCAAATGTCGGACGCAAATGCTGATGGCATTGGACAGATTATTTCCATGGAAATAGCCCGTCGCGGCCAAGGTGGCAACATAATGGAAATGATTTTCATAGGTACGGAAGCTACCGCACATGTAAAAACGGAGTTTAATATCCGTGCGTTATTAAATCCCGGCAATATACCTGTAGTGCGTCACAACGGCACACAAGTGTCAAACCTGCAATTGCTGCCAAGTGCGTTTTTCACTATAGAGAAAGAAACCGACGCAAACGGACGCATTACTGCCGTGACATTTTTTGGCGGAGGAAACGGTCATGGTGTGGGTATGAGCCAAAACGGGGTGCGGGCGTTGGTGGATATGGGGATGACATACTCTGATATTTTGCGGCATTATTACCCCGGTACGCAGGTGATGCAGCAGTGGTAGTCGTAGTTAGACTTTGTGTCGAACGTGTGTTAGAATTCTTTTATTCGCTGCCCGGCTTTTGTGACGGGTGATGTAGTGAGTTTATAATTTATAACACAGGGGGAAAGTTATGCTTATATATAAAAGAGCATTTGCAACTATTTTGGCAACGACTCTTATATTTTTAACTGCCTGCGGTGTCAGCAATGATGATGACCCGCAAATAGCCCCGGATATGCCATATCAAATTTCTAATGAAGAACACCTGCCGGATAGTGAAATTGCTGGCGAAGAGCACCTGCAAGATGACGAAGAAATCGCTAGTATAAGTTTAGAGCAGCGAATCAGCAATTTCAAAGAGACGCGAGCCGATAATATAAGAGGCTTGGCTATCTCAATATTCACACGGGATGAAATTATATTGGAAATAGAATATGGTTACGCAGATACCGCGGCTGGGCTTGCTGTTGATTCGGACACGGTGTTTGCATGGGCTTCTGTAACAAAGCCCTTGGTATGGGTAAGCGTAATGCAGCTTTATGAGCGTGGGGAACTGGATTTACATGCCGACATCTTCACATATATTTCAAGGGAATGTTTTCCTCATATAATATATCCAACTACAATGTATCATCTAATGCATCATACGGCGGGTTTTTATTATAATAACGCTACATATACGACACTTATCAATATCGAGGTTGGTGAAGCTATGCCGACCCTTGGCAATTCTCTCAGAGACGTTTCCTCGTCAGGAATTATTATCCAAAATTCGCGGCCGGGTGAGCGGATTAGCTACAGCAATTATGGCTCGGTTTTAGCGGGCTATATTGTACAGCAGATTGCGGGTGTACCTTTCCATGAATATGTACACAGCAATATTTTTGCTCCGCTTAGTATGTATCATACTGCCTTGCTGCCCGATTTATCGGATAATGAATGGGTAATGCAGCAGCGCGAGAAAATAAAGCTTTATGACCCATGGGGATTGTTGTTTACCCAGCAGATACTGCTTGCGCATTATCCAGGAGGTGCGGCGGTAGGTACAATATCAGATATGATTAAGTTTGCAAGGGCACTTTTGCCCGATGAAAACGGAGGTTCTATTTTATTTGAAAATGCAGAAACACTCTCCAAGCTTCATCCGTCATTGGAAGATATTTTAAATGCGCCATCAGCGGGTTTCTCAGGAGAGGCGATAGCATTTATTAACGGATTTGAGACTTTCCCGGATAGAAGCCGTGAAGCGATGTTTCCGCGGATTATTGGCCATGCCGGAAGCCTTCCTGGTTTCATAACACTCATGTATATTGATATTGATAGTGGCGTTGGTATGATTATGAGCGAAAACACAAGACATGGGCTATCAACTGCACCCGGATTTTTAACTTTTTTTACTCATGAAATACCAGAGCTGGTATCGGGCATATAATAATCACTCGTCATCAAACATATGTTTGCTTTTCTTGTGCGTCTCTTGTATAATAGACTTCCTCGGAAACTTGTTCAAGTGTGCGAAAATACTCCCTGAGTTTGAAATATTTTCGCACACTTCCGATAGTTTCCGAGGAAGTCTAATGTTTAGGACATTTTCCAAGGGACGTGTTTTTGATGGAACTTATGCAGAAATTAGAAATATTAGCAGATGCCGCAAAATACGATGTCGCCTGCACATCCAGCGGCAATAATCGGTCCGCAAAGCGAGGCTCGCTTGGCGATGCTGTTGCATGTGGCATTTGCCACAGCTTTACGGCAGACGGCCGTTGTGTTTCTTTATTGAAGGTGCTTTTGTCAAATGTATGTATATACGACTGTCAGTACTGCCACAACCGCCGTTCCAACGATGTGCCGCGCGCTACTTTTACCCCGCGTGAAGTGGCGGAGCTTACAATCCGATTTTATCAGCGTAACTATATCGAGGGCTTGTTCCTTAGCTCGGCGGTGATTAAAAACCCCGATTACACAATGGAACTTCTTGTAGAAACATTGCGGCTTGTACGGGAAACATACAGATTTAACGGCTATATTCATGTAAAAGCAATCCCCGGGGCGGACGAAGCATTGATTCGCCAAGCGGGACTGCTTACCGACCGTTTGAGCGTGAACATAGAACTGCCGTCACAGGCAAGTTTGGAGAAGTTTGCGCCGGAGAAAACGAAAAAAAATATTCTTGCCCCTATGAGGTCTGTAAGAGAAGGCATTATACAGTCCAAAAACGAATTAACGCTATACCGGCACGCACCAAAATTTGCCCCAGCAGGGCAAAGCACGCAAATGATTGTAGGAGCGTCTCCCGAGAGTGATAATAAAATTATTACCCTGGCCGAAGGGTTGTACAAGCATTACAAATTAAAACGGGTATTTTTTTCCGCTTATATTCCTGTAGGCGGGCATCCTTTGCTTCCTGTGGCGGGGCCGCCTTTGCTGCGGGAGCATAGACTGTATCAGGCCGATTGGCTGCTGCGATACTACGGCTTTACCGCCGGGGAATTGTTTAGCGACCCGGACGAAAACCTGAGTCTCGACATGGATCCGAAATGCCATTGGGCATTGCAGAATTTGTGGATGTTCCCGGTTGAAGTGAACAAGGCAGATTACATGACTCTGCTTAGGGTACCGGGTATAGGCGAAATTTCCGCAAAAAAAATAGTCGCGGCACGAAGGGTAGGGATTTTGTCATTTGAGGATTTGAAAAAAATGCGCGTGGTGCTAAAGCGGGCGAAGTATTTTATACTGTGCAACGGGAAAATGTATGAGAAAATAAAACTTGACCCCGAAATTTTGACGCTACGTTTGAAAGAAGAGCGAAACTACGCCCAGCTAAGTTTGATGGATACCAATCCGGAGGCGTTTTCTGATAATAAACCAAAAGGCTTGTTGGCATTGGTGTAGAGGAAGTAATTAATGTGTTTAAGGTCAGAGACAGACCATAGAACGATTAATGAATTAAGCCCATAAACTAACACCAATCGCAATAAAAGTTACAATTATTACGCCGACGCATACAAAACCCCACATCGGTTTTATACGAGGCATGGGCATATCGCTTTTCTCTCCTGTTTTTTTCTCAAGATAAAACTGAACGCAGGCATTAACGCCATAAGCCCCAACAACCCAAGCGACTGAGATTAAAAGGGTAAATATGTGAGGAAAAATAATCATTCCCGCAAATCCTAAGAACAAAAGAACATAAAACGAATAATGTAGATTTTTTACAATAGCAAACCTGTTATTCATCGCATTTACCTCCATTGTGATTTGCCACCGCCCAAAACAGAGTAGTGGAGCAAAAAATATCTATTCCATTTTATCACTATATTATGAACATTGTTACGTTTCGCTTTAGAAGCTGCATGACGCGGATTTTTGCATGGTGTCACGCAAGCCTTCGAAATCCAAAAAATCCTCCACAAATTGCTTTTGCAGCAAACTCTGCGGTACAAACTCGTTATACTTGCCCTTCATCTGCACATTATCTGGTAAGGGTAGGTCGTACATATCCAAATCGAAATTTATAACTTCATATATGATTGCTTCAAGCTCTTCCGCCGTACCGTCAAATTGCACTTCCAGGTACGGACAGATAATCCATGGCAGCCGGTTCACAAGTTTCCTATGAAGTAGGGCGTAGTGCAAAGTGAACATTTGCCGCGTACCAACCCACGGAAATATCGCAAACTTGCCGCCGCGTCCGCCTATTTTGGCAGTAAGCGGTGTTACAAGATTGTGCAAAACTCCGCTGTTGCGTGCGATATAGCGGATTTCTGCAAGACGTTCTTTGCAGCGTTCGCTCAGGTATGCATACATATCGTCGGATTCCAGTATGCTGCGTACTTTTTGTACCAATACGGTGTGGAGTTCCATCTCGAATTTTACATCCCAGTCCACCACAGAAATGCCCGGCACGCTCTTTACAAAAATAGTTTTGCTTTTGGTGTTTACGTCGACGGTTTCCCATGTGCGGCCTGCCAGCGCGAAACGGATTCCCACAGGATAGACCTTGTCAACCGTACCTATGGTGCGGTTTTCGTCTTTCACAAGCAAATATTCCGGCGCGATGAAAACAGATAGAAATTTGTGGCTGTTTATTACTTTTTCGCCTTGGCGGCCTATTATTATGCCGCCGCGCTCGGTGCGCTCGAGCTGTTCCATTTTTATCATATATGAGAGAAGATTGCGATAATCTTCCTGTGGGATGTGGCTGAAACTTCCCAAAGATAGTATTGCCTGTGCCAACGCGGCAGGGGAAAGCTCGCCACAGCTTTTTAGGTGGCTCATGGTTTGGTGATATAATAAATTGTACGGATGGCGGTGGGGTGAGATAGGTTCGATCCAGTGGTCGCGGGCGTACAATTCGATTATTGCTATTGTGCGGATAAAGTCCCAGTTTATGGGACCCAAAGTGTCGTCAGAGTTGATTTTTATATCCTCCACAAATGTGAATAACAGCTGCGGTATCTGCCCGCGCCGTCCGCAACGCCCCAGCCGTTGGGCAAAACTTGCCACGTTAAGCGGCGCGCCCACTTGTACAGCTTGGTCCAGCCCGCCTATGTCTATGCCAAGTTCCAGAGTTACGGTTGCGCCGGTTACTATTTTTTCGTCGTCGGATTTCATTTCGTCCTCGGTGGATTCGCGGAGCATAGCCGAGACATTGCCATGGTGGACGCGGTATATGTCGGGGGCTTTATTTTTTATGGCAATTTCCCTAAGATTGGCCATTACGAATTCGCTTTCTTCCCGGCTATTGGTGAAGATTATTGTCTTTTTGTCCAGTGTCATTTTAAAGAGATATTCAAAATGTTCGCGCGCGCCCATGTCACCGTAGGTGGAGGTGTTAGTTACGCCACCGCCCTCGTCTTGTTCTGTTAAGTCGCGTTTGTCGGCATAGTTTACAAACCGTTCGATGTGAAGGCGCAGGCGTTTTTTACCTTCATCTGTGATGGGGGCGGCGCAATTGCGTAAGAGGCCATCTGTGTAATTGCCCGTATTAAGCCAGTTTTTTGCAAGTTCCACATCCCCAAGCGTGGCAGAAAGCCCAATACGCCGTGGCATAACCCCTGCCAGTAACTGCAATCTTTCAAGCACACAAAGCAACTGCACCCCACGCGCATCCCGCATGAAATAATGCACCTCGTCAATTATCACAAACCTCAAATCTGAAAACATGTTAATACACGCGCCGCGTTTACCCGTTACAAGGCTTTCCAACGATTCCGGCGTAATTTGCAAAATACCCTGTGGGTTTTTTATAAGGTCGTGCTTCTTCTCCTGCGAAGAATCACCATGCCAGCGCGTTACAGGTATGTGCGCGTCTATTAGTAGTTGCTCGAGCCGTTTAAACTGGTCGTTTATCAATGCCTTTAGCGGCGAGATGTAAATCACACCAACGGATTTGGATGGGTTTTCGTGCAGCTGCGTAAGAACAGGCAAAAAAGCGGCTTCCGTTTTGCCTGAAGCCGTGCCGGAGGAAAGGAGCAGATTATCGTCCATGTCGAAAATAACTTCCGCCGCCGCAATTTGAATACCGCGGAGTTCTTCCCATTTATTTTGATAGATGTAGTCTTGGATGAATGGTGCGTAGCGATTGAATACGTTCATTTGCTTCCTCCCAATTTCAACTGGTGACTGTGAGTCACCAGTTGAAGATTTGTGTTCAATAACGGGAATGCCGGATTGACGAGATGATTTAAGTGGCTACAATTTGCAAGAGCAGTATTTCGTCTGCCTTCGGTGGCTATTGTAGCATATCCGTAACAAATATGAAAAGTAGGTTAGCTAGATGAACCAAAAACAGTCCACCATAACTGCAATTTTTCGCGCTAACACGTCAAATTACTATGTTATAATGGACTGTTTTTAATTAATCGAGTCCTCTAAAACTGAGGAAGATAAGCCTTATGCGCCTCAAGCAGCGCGTCAAAAACTTCGTTTGCTTTCTTGTCGCTTGGGCAGAGTGGGTTGACATTTAATGCGGCGATGGCGGCGGAACGATCTCCGGTTACCGCAGCGTGGGCGACTAGTCTTTCAAATGATTTGATCATCTGAATCATGCCGTTTATAGGCATATGAAGCTCGCCCAGCGCAATAGGTTTAGGGCCTTCCTTTGTAATGACGCTGGCGGCTTCTATTATACTCTCGTAAGGTAAATTCGTTACCGTACCGCGATTTGGCACGTTTACATATTGGATATCGCATGTATCATTAATCAAAGAACTAATCAAATTGCACGCAGCATCCGAATATAATGCGCCGCCTCTTTCTTCAAGGTGCTTTGGCTTTTCTTTTAGGTTAACATCTTTATACAGTTCAAAAAGCTCAGTTTCAAGTTTTTTTACAACTTCGCCGCGTACTTCGCCTTTGGCGTGTTCTTCGATTTGTTTCGCCATTTGCTCTTCTGTGGAAAAGAAATAGTTGTGGTACGGGCAGGGCAGGACACCAAGACCCTTTATCAAGTCCGGCGAATATTTGATAAACCAGACGTTTTTCATCGTTTGGTTCTTTTCTTGGTTGATGTACATGTCCAAAACTTCGTTGAATACGCTTTTGCCGTCCAGAAAAATGTCAGTTGCAAAAATATGGTGGTTTACGCCTTGGATTTCCATGCGCATTCTGGACAGGTCTGCACCCAGCATTTGTGCGTAGCCGTTTAGCATTCCTATAGGGACATTGCACAGGCCAATGGATTTTTTAAAATCGGTGTAGCGTAAAATGGTCTCGGAAACTATACCGGCCGGGTTTGTGAAATTAATAAGCCAAGCATCGGGGCAAATTTCCTGAATATCCTTGACAATATCCATTATAACAGGAATTGTACGAAAAGCCTTAAACATACCCCCTGCGCCGTTGGTTTCTTGTCCAAGCATTCCGTGCTCTATGGAAATCCGTTCATCTTTGATACGCGAATTAAGCAAGCCTACACGCATTTGTGTAGTTACAAAATCGGCACCCTCCAAAGCCTTGCGGCGATCTAAGGTGGGAATGATTTTTATTGGCAAACCTGCTTTATCAACCATTCTCTGTGCCAAACTCGAAACTATCTCTAGTTTTTCTTTGCCTTCATCAATATCAACGAGCCATAACTCCTTAAGAGGTATTTTGTCGTATCTTTTGATAAAACCTTCAACTAACTCCGGAGTGTAGCTGCTGCCTCCTCCAAATGTAGCAATTTTTAACTCTTTTTGCATTAAAATTTTCCTTTCTTTTAAGGTGTATTATTTTGTAGAAATCAGTTTGTAAACCGCACCCACTTTCCCTGCGTCATTTTTGAAATAGCACTGTTCAACAAACCACTTGAAATCGTATATCTTGAGTTCATTCAACGCTTTGTTCAAGTCTTCTATAAATCCCGGTTGCGCGCTTACCCCGCCTCCAAGCAGAACCTTTTCGGGGTCTAATCCAAGTGCTATATTATGGATACCTATAGCAAGTTCTCTTACCCAATTATCATAGGCTTCCTTCACCTCCGGTTTGTCCATGGAGGCAAAAAACGTCCTGCCGTCCTTTATATCGAGGCCAGTTTGTTCAGATAGTTTTTGGATGGTCATACTCGTTGACGCTGTTCCATGAAGATCCATTCTCTCCCCATGTAAGTTCATCATCATGTAGCCAAATTCACCGGCAAAACTGTTTGCGCCGGCATAGAGCTTTCCGTCAATTACAATGCCGCCGCCTATTCCTGTACCAACTGTGATACAAACAAAATTTTCGCATCCCCGGCCATTTCCCTTCCATAACTCGGCTAGGGCAGCGCAATTTGCATCATTTTCTATCTCAACAGGGATTTTAAATTTTTCTTGCATAACAGAACGCAGATCTTTACCTGTTAAGGCAACACACGCACCTCCATCGAACATGACTCTCGTGCGCTTATCAACTCCACCGGGAACGCTTACGCCAATACCGTCGACATCAGGAAACTTATTGACAATCTCAGTCAATATGGAAAGAATTTTGTCAAAATCATCCCTAACACTGGGTACTTCACCGTCTTTATTTAGCGACTGCCCATCACCGTTATATAAGCCATATTTTATACTGGTACCGCCTATATCAATGCCTAAATATTTTTTCACTAAAAGCACCTCCACTATCGGCCAATATCAAATACAGAACGTACTTTGATATCCTGCGGGTTACCGCGTAATATTTTTACGGTTAAAGAACCAGAATTTAAATCAAAGAAATTGTCGCTAAGAACAAAATCTTCATTGTCAGAGTATACTTCGACGCTTTTTGCATAAGTATCAGCGGTTATAGTTAAATACTCCCCGTCACGGGAAACCCTTAGTTTTGGGTCAAGGAAGTTGTAGTGTTTGGGCATACAGAAAAGTACGGTTCCGCTTGAGACGATATCTCTGCCACAAACAAACTCATAACTGAAATAATGAGACAATTCATCACAATCAGAAAAGTCTATCTCATCCAACCATTTTGACGACAATGCATCTACGCTTATGTTGCACTCCCCGCTTTGCAAAATTTTTGCGGAAGGGTCACGCAATGCCCATCTTACCGTTCCCTGCGCGGCGTCTGTCGTTTCGTTTGCAACTGAAAGCCTTGCTGCTTTTTTTATAGGTTCGCGCTGTGATACACAGAAAGGCCGCTCAGTCATTTCGCCCGTCTCTTCACAAGATATCATAACCGGGGAGAAGAAGCGTTTTGCGTAATAATGCAAAGCTTTCCAGCGTCCGAAGTAGTCAATCGAAGCCCAAGACGCCACAGGCCAGATATCGTTTAGCTGCCAGTAAATCGCACCCATGCAGCGGCCGCGGTTACGACGCCAATGTTCGACACCGTATCCTATTGCTTCGGCCTGGAGCAATTGCGAGGCATATAGCAAATGCTCGAAATCATTCGGATACCGGAATGTTCCCGCAAGATATGCCAAAATTTTTCCGTTAGCTCCGGTATTTCTCTGGTGCATCTCCATCACACGGGAGAAAATATTTCTGTCCTGGGGTAAGGTAAATGATTCAACTGTTTTTAGACAAGGGAAACTCTGGAACCCAAATTCGGAAACATAGCGGAAATGAAACTTACGGTATTCGCTAAAAGGTTTTAGACCATGCCAAACCTGCCAATAGTGGCAGTTACCTCTGTTTTGGTCGTTCGGGTCATCAAAACCGCCGCCACTTGATGGGGACGCAGGCCAATAAAATGTCTGTCTGTCGTACTCCTTCACTATTTTTGGAAAAATATATTCAAACATGCGGATATAATCGGCACCTTGCTTTGGTGATGCTTTATACCAGTTCTCCAGATGCGCCCATTCGAGTTCATTGTTTCCGCACCACAACCCAAGGGACGCGTGATGACGAATACGCTTTATGTTGTCGATAAGTTCCGCACGTATGTTTTCTTCAAATTCGTCATCAAGTTCATATATAGCACAGGCAAACATAAAATCCTGCCACACCACAAGCCCCAGCTCATCACACAAATCAAAAAAACGATTGTCCGGATAATATCCTCCGCCCCATACACGAATGGTGTTAAAATTAGCTAAAACTGCGTCTTCTAAAAGTTCACGCATTTTTTCGTCCGAGATACGGGAAAGTATATTGTCTTGCGGAATATAATCCGCACCCATCGCAAAAATATCAACGCCGTTTACACGATGGGCAAAAGATTGACCCCATTCGTCGTTTTCTCGGGAAACAGTCATGGTTCTAAGCCCTATCTTCCTCTCCCAACTATCAATTTCACCCGCAGAACCCATCAAAGCCACCCGGACAGTATAAAGAGGTTGCCCGCCATAGCCGTTTGGCCACCAAAGCATTGGAGACTCTATAATAACCGGCTCTCCGGTACTACGGAAAACTTCGCCGCTAGGGCTTGTGACCGTAATATCTACTCCGGTACTATCGCCGGAGCTTTCAATTTCAAAAGAGAGTTCTACAACTCCTTTGTGGTCTTGCACAACGTATACACTTTCAAGCCTGCCTTCTTGTACGCTTGCGATTGAAATTTCACGCCAAATCCCAGCGTCGGGCAAACGCGGCCCCCAGTCCCAGCCATACATGCAATGCGTCTTTCGTATTTGCGGGAAGCCACGCATTGCGTCGGGCGAACCGTCGACAAGGAGTGCTTCATGTTTTTCGGCAATATAGAGGGTTGGCGATTGGAAAGTTATCGTAAGTTCGTTGCCACTTGGGCGAACGATATCGGTGATATCAAACTCCCATTTTCTGTGCATATTGTTGGCATATCCGATTTTTTGTCCGTTTAGAGCAATTTCACATATCGTGTCAAGCCCTTCACAAATGAGCAATATTTTCTCATTTGCAGGAGATGAAGTTCCTGCCCACTCTAAATCAAAGCTACGGCTAAATTTAAAGCTGCCATCCATTAGCTTCAACGCTTCAAGCTCATTGTCACGCCAAAACGGGTCAGGTATTTTTTCAGCATTGATAAGCGCGCTGTAAACAGATCCGGGAATCTGTACGTCTAATTTCTCGCCGGATAATGGCGCGTCATCAAAAATTTCCAGCCGCCATAGGCCGGATAAAGATTGCAATTTCATATGTACCTCCACATTATTTTGGCTCAATCTTGGCCATTATTATTTATTTCTTCGGAAGCATTTTAACCTTCTTATTATACACAACATAATACGCAATTACCAATAATATAGCCGCTGCCGGCCATCCCAGAGTTTCTGATAAATATATGCCCCATTCGCCCCATAACCGGGTGAGCACCAAAACGGCAAATAGACGCATTATAAGCTCCGCAACACCTGACAGAAACGGGATAAACGTATTTCCAATACCCTGCAGTGCCGCACGATATAAAAACAGCATGTAAAGAAGTGGCAGACCAAGGGTCATAAGCAAAAGCTGCCGCTGTCCATAATCAAGTACCGCTTCTACTTGCACAGGGTCGCCTTCAATCATCAGACCCATAATATCCCGTCCGAAAGGTAAGGTAAAGGCCATAACCACTATCGACGCCGCAAGCGCAAGGCGCATACCATCCCTAACACCTCTCTTTACGCGGTCAAACCGTCCTGCACCAAAATTTTGTGCAACAAATGTAACTATCGATGCTTCAATGGCACCTCCCGCTATCATGATAAGGGCGTACATTCTTCTTGCGGCCGCAATACCCGCCACAAACTCTGTCCCATATTCGTTTACATATCGCTGAACCACTAATCCGCCTATTTCAATTACGGCATTGCGAAACCCAAGGGGTACAGCTAAACGTAACAAAGGCCTAACTGATGGCAAATCCCATTTGTAGCCACAATTTTTTAAAACGCCCATTCTTCTTAGTACAACGATACAGTAAACAAGCGCAGCTGCCTGTGCAATTATCGACGCAAACGCAACACCCGCAATTCCAAAGGGGAATATCAACATAAGATTAAAGCCAATATTAACAAAAGTCGCAACCACCATTGCTTTAAGCGGAGACTTACTGTCGCCAAGTGAGTATAACGTCATGGCAAGAAGGTTATACGCCATTGTTAGTGGCAATGCCCCCATCAACCAGCTTAGGTAAATAATAGACCCGCCAATTATATAGTCAGGCGTATATAGCAAACGCAAAAGCGGCGCGGCGGTAACAACTCCGGCAACACCAATAACAATGCTAAATATTGCTGCCAAATAAGCCGCCGTAACAAATGCGCGACGCACTCCATCCATGTCTTTTGCGCCAAACCGTTGCGCAAACAAGGTGCTAAAACCATGAGATAAACCAAATATAGTACTAAGTATAAGCCAGTGGGGCGCGGCAGTTACGCCTATGGACGCAAACGCACCAACCCCAAGGATTCTGCCGACTATCGCGCTGTCTGCTATGGTGAACATCAATTGTAACACATTGGAAATTAGTAGGGGGATGGAAAACCTTATCATTAAGCTAATTGGTTTTCCTTCAGTCATGTCTTTAGTTTTTGCCACTTTTAAATTGTCCCCCGGCCATATCTTTAGTTTTCACTTTTAAATTATCCTTCAACTTTGGATGTCCTAAAATCCCAAGGGTCATGAATCTTAGGTACATCACTCAACAATTTTTTTGTGTAGTCTGCCTTAGGTGTAAGAACAACTTCGTTAGCACTGCCATGTTCTACAAATTTGCCTTTTTCCATGATATATACCGTGTCGGAAACATAATAAGCAAGCCCCATATCATGTGTTATAAATATAATCATCATGTTTATTTCATCGCGTAATTTAAGTAACATGTCAAGTATAGTGGCGCGCGAGCAGGCGTCTATCATTGACGTAGGCTCATCGGCCAGCAAAATTTTTGGCCGGAGTAGGAATATCCGTGCTATCATTAATCGTTGCATCTGACCTCCGGATAGTTCAAAGGGGTATTTATTTGTCATTTCGTCAAACTTTAGGTTAACGAAACTGCATGCTTCGCGCATCATTTCCAATTTTTTTTCACGGGGCAGTCTTCTTCCGCCTCTCATGTTTATGCAATCCAGCAGCACAGAATCGATTTTGCTGAAAATATTATAAGAAGAAAACGGGTCTTGGAAAATGGCTTGAATCCCTTTCCAATATTCTCTTTTTTTACGTTGCGAACTGATATCCCGCTTTTTACCCATAAAATATATATCACCCTCGGTGACAGAGGTAAGCCCCAGCAGCATTTTAATAAGTGTAGTTTTACCACTGCCGGACTCACCGACGATGGAAACAAGCTCACCCATATGAAATTCGAAATCGACGTGATCTACCGCGACAGTTTTTTTGCTCCCCAAACCAAATACCTTAGTGACTCCTGTTCCACTTAGGCAAACCTCTCTTTTATCATTGCTCATAGAATCACCTCCAAAAATACATTTGCTATTCCTCTGACGCATACAGTTCTCTGAGTTCCGGTTCCGATTTTAAGCAGCGGCATCCTCGGCCATCGTCAAAATCTGCATATGCTACATCATAGACTTTGCACCGCGACATGGCGTATTTACACCGCTCCGCAAAACTGCATCCCGTAGGCGGCTTTTTAAGATTAGGCGGAGTCCCGGGGATCGCAACCAGTTTAACATCGCGCGTACCGTCTTCAGGGACAAGAATTGAACCCATTAAACCTTTGGAATAGGGGTGAACGGGGTCAAAAATCATCTGATCTTTTGAACCTTTTTCAACTATTTGTCCAGCATACATAACCATAATATCGTCAGTAACATTGTAAAGCAGCGGCAATTCATGTGTGATAAACAGCATGGACTTAACAAACCCCAAGTCCATAAGCTCATGCAACATCTTGATAACCATTTTCTGACTGCTAACGTCCAAGGCCGAAGACGGTTCGTCCGCAATAAGCACTTTAGGCTTTAAGATAGTCGAAATTGCAATAACCGTACGCTGCTTCATGCCACCGGAAAGTTCTACAGGGTATTTTTGCAACGCGTCCGCAGGCAGATTAAGAATTTCAAAACGTTCTCGCGCCAGGTCGTAAATTTCCTTTTTGGACAGCTTGCTGCCATGCGCGTACATAACGTCTTCGATAAAACGAATCACCTTTCTGGTGGGGTTAAGTGCGTTCATTGCCGCTTGAGGAATATAGGCAACTTCCGTACCCAGTACATTTTTGCGTACCTGATCGGGCTTTAGCTCGGAAATATTTTTCCCGTCGATAATAATGTCACCGCTAATATAATGCAGTGGCGCGAAATAATAGCCCATCAGGCTAAGCGCGAGTGTTGACTTCCCGCAACCGGATTCGCCAGCAATACCAAGCGACCGTCCCTCTTCGACTTGAAAAGAAACATTCCTAACCGCGTAAACATCTTCGCGAAAACGCGTTATATATTTTGTGGAGAGGCCGTTGACCTCCAGCATAATTTTACTCATACGCCACTCCTATTATAAATTAGCCATTCCGGCTTCGAGACGTGCATAAGCGGCTAATCTCTAAGCTGTGGGTTGAAAATCTGATCCAGCCCCGTGTTCATAAGATTAAGCGAGAACGATATCAACGCGATAACCAGCAACACAGGATAGTAAGCCCACCATGCCCCGGTTAAGTGTGCCGAGTAAGCCATTGCCCAGTTCATCATTAACCCCAGTGTTGCCACATCGGTAGTTCTGGGTCCCAGCCCAAGCATCGAAAGTCCCGCTTCCGCAAGAATTGCCGTGGAAATTTGCAAGATAAAAGCCATAACTACATAGGAAGCGATGTACGGCAAGATATCTTTTATGATGATTCTAGGCATCGAATGCCCGCTAAGTTTACTGAGATTAACATGGTCACGATTGCGCAAAGATAAAACCTGGGATCGCACACTACGTGTAGTCCACACCCAAGCTGTCAAACCAATGACAATACCAATAACAATAACGCTTCGTCCACCCTGTCCTATACTGTACGCGATTAGTATTAGCAATACAAAACCAGGGATAACCGTAAACAAATTGGAAAAGAACATGATAATTTCGTCAACAATCCCGCCTACATATCCAGCTATAAGACCAAGGATAAGCCCAATTGCAGTGGCAATGGAGCCGGCAATAAGACCTATAAAAAGCGAAGTTCCGATAGCAGCAACCAGCTTCCTCATCATATCCATACCAAAATTATCGGTTCCAAGTGGTAAACGAACCACGTTTACTACATCTCTTAGGCGTATATAGTCCTCGCTGGTTATCGCCGCCTGGAATTCATATTCTTCCGTATCATGGTTAAGGGTGTAAAGGTGAATATCCACAATGTCAAAAACACCTTCGACCCTGCGATTGAGCCGTTGATAAAATCTTCGGTCGGCGATAGTCATTCCCTCTATGCGAACATCCGGGGCATAATGAGCCCACCATAAATCCAAAAGTCTCTCAAAATCCTCAATGTCAATCTGGCTCTCAGGCACTCCGTCTCTAACAAGCCAATCCCGCATAGATTCCCGCTCGTCCATAGATAGCAAATGTTGAATACGTGCGTCATCGGCACCAGGAATGCGCAAGGTGTAGGTATGAGTATTTGGGTTTACGCTATCATAAAGGGAAAAGTAGGTGCCAGGCGGGATAAAGGAGTCAAAACCTATCATGGCAAGAGGATTACCTGGGTTTACGATGGGGTAGATGATTGTCAATAGCAAAAGGGAAAAGAATATGATAAACCCAGTCATAAACTTGCCAGAACGCACTAATTGTCTAGTTATATTTTTCATTGTCCATCCCCCTATTCAAACTGCGCGGCTTTAACGCGAGGGTCGATAAGACCATAAATTATTTCCAGCAAGAACACCGTCACCAGCACCATTAGGGTGATAACCAGTGTAATTCCTGAAATAAGTGGGAAATCGTTTTCGCGGATTGCTCTAAGAAGTGTTGTTCCAAGTCCGGGATAACCAAAAATAATTTCCGCAACCAGCGCACCGCCCATCATTGTACCAATGGATAATGCAAGTCCTGTCACTTGGGGCAGCATTGCGTTTCGGAATATGTACCTGACTATCTTGCGGTCTTTAATGCCCATATAGCGGCTGTATTTTACATAGTCGGCATTAAGCTCGTATATGGACATAGAGCGCATACCAAGAGCTTGCCCCCCAATAGCAATAAGCACTATCGACCAAAACGGCAAATGGTAGTGATAAATAATGGAACTTACAAACTGCCAACTAAAAGTAGGCAAGAGGTGGATTCCATGTCCGCCGGCTATCGGAAACCATCCAAGATTAAGCCCAAAAACCGTAACTAAAATAATAGCCATTCCAAAAGCGGGAATACCGCTTACAAAAAGAGCCACAGGCATTAAAACTTTGTCAAAACTATTGCGGGTATATGCCGCAAGTGCGCCAAGGAGATTTCCCAAAATCCAACCTGTGATTATAGCTGGAAGTTGCAAACCAATAGTCCACGGCATCGCGCTCCATATGATGCTGGAAACAGAACGTGGGAAACGGGAAAACGACAAACCCAAGTCACCACTTAGCAGATTGCGAACATATATAAAGAACTGCTCATACACGGGTCTGTCCAAACCAAACAGAACCATGTAATGCTCATATACCCTACGAAGGGCTTCTGCATCATGTATCCCTGGTGCAAGCCTTGCCATAATAGCCGCAAGGGGGTCTCCCGGCATTAGCCTGGGCAGGATAAAGTTAAGTATAACAGCAGCTACCAACGTGGCAAAAAACCACAGGGTTTTTTTTCTGTAATATCTGAAATAGCCGCTGCGTGTGATTTTGCTTAGTCTGGATTCTTTATTTGAAGTTTCATTCTTAGAAACCGAATTTTCCACTTTTAAAGTTTCATTTTCAGAAATCGAATTTTCTACTTTATTGTTTTTGGGGTTTTCATCCACTGTGTTCCCCTCCATTCTAATAAAAGGCGACCACTAGATAAATAAGTGGTCGCCTTGACGAAATCAAATCTATCTTACATTTCTGATATTAAACAGATCCGCGATTGCATAGCCGTTTACGGCGTTTAGCGGCGGTACGTTACGGCCGTCGCCGTATTCGGTAAATCCTGTCCATACAGATTCGTTAATTGTATGGAATTGGGCCGGACGGTACATTAGTGTAAAGGAAGGAACTTCTGTGAGATAGATATATACCAATTCGGTGTACATATCAATAATGCTGGCGCGGTCTGTTTCCAGTGGAATTGCTGCAATAAGTTCGTCTACGCGGTCGTTGCTCCACTGTCCCCAGTTACCGGACCAGTTACCGTCTACGCCAACAAATTCGGAGCTTAGAAGGTTACGTATGCGGCCCCATGGCTCTGAAGGCGATGCGTCGTTTGTCCACATCATAAAGATGTCGTATTCTGTTTGGAAAGATGCTGTTACCGATGGGTAGTAAACACTCCAATCGTCAAATCTGGTTGTAATTTCGACACCAATGTGTTGGCCTGCTGCGGCTACTATTTCCATAGCGGCTTCCCAGTCGCTCCAGCCAAAAGGAACAGAAGCCAGATAGGAAAGTCTTTCGCCGTCGATATAGCGGAAACCGCTCGGACCAATTTCTGCTCCTACTTCATCCAGCATACGGTTGGCTTCTTCTATTTCGTTGCCAGGCCATTGCAGATGCGCTACACGTGCGCTGTCGAACAAAGCTTGCTCGCCCGGAGTTGGGTTCATTAGCGAACGAGGAACTTGGTGGAAAGTGGGGCTTTGGTTTGCCATTGCGTTTGCAATGATTAGGTCGTAGTCTACAGCCATAGCAATAGCACGGCGAACTATAGGATTGTCGATGCCTGGAGCCGGGCTGTTCATGTTAAAGAAGGCGGTTGGAAGGCTTAGTGCCATACCAAATGGTGGCTCTTCCATGAAGGTGGACACAGGAAGACCTTGCTCCAGCCACATATTTTCTACGTTTGCTATAAAGTTTTGGCTAACGTCTACAATACCTGCCGCAAACGCAGCGTCACCAGCGGCGTTGTCCGCGAAAATGGGGTGGGCTAGAAACCTTGGTGCAGGAAGTCTTCCCCACATATTTGGGTGTTGACCCCAATAGCCGTCGTCGCGTATAAGAACTACTATTTCGTCGTTAAAGAAATACGGCGCGTAAGGTCCGGACCATACTACGTCAAGCCCAGGGTCAATGGATATTTGTGAAAAGTCGCCATTGTTGCGTTCAATTACAGTTCTAAGCCATGCTTCTTGCATAACGAAGTTTTGCACAAGGAATGTGGTAATCATAAGTGGGTTTGCAGGCATTCCGTCAGGGGTAAGTACTGCATAAATGCGAACGGTTTCGTCATCTACTGCCACTACTCTGTCTATGAACGAACCAAACGCAACACCACCGGACGCGCCAAACTCAAGCCCGGCTTGGTATGTAAATGCCGCGTCATGGGCTGTTACTTTTGTGCCATCGCTCCAGAATGCCGCTGGGTTAATTGTATACTCAAGATATGTAAGGTCTGCGTTCCAGCGATACGGGCCGTATGCAAGTAGCGGGATGAGTGCGCCGTCCAGGGCGTTAAACATGTATGGTGTTTCGAACATTGTAAGGCGTGCGCCACGGGCAACTTCCTCATGTACTAGTGGGTTGTTCATGTCGTTGGAGAACGGGTTCCATCCGTTTGGCGGGCCCCAGTTAAAGCCCATGAAGTACAATGTTTCGTTACGGGGCAGCTCTGTGGATATGGTTGCGGGGGCAACAAACGGGTCACGACCGAAGGCGTACGGATCTGGAGCCGGGGCTGGGGTTGGTTCCGGAGCTGTTCCCGTTGCAGGTGCGGGTGCAGGTTGCTGTACGGGTGGTGCTGGTGCGTCCACGGGTACTTCAGTGTCACGCCTGCCACATGCGGCAATAAATGCAGCAACCAGTAGCATAACGACAACAATGGTAATAATACGAGCATTCTTCATTGTCATTCCTCCTAAATTTTATTGATAGACTGTTAATAACTTAGTTGGATTATACCACATTTTTTTTGTGATTCAATTTAGATAACTAACGATTGTGCTGGTACAGATTGCAATGTCACAATATCTGCTGTACAATACAGTGTATAATTACAGGTGGAGGATGCAATGAATATTTATGAACAAATTATCAACGATATCAAGCAAGATATTGTTAACAAAAAAATAAAGCAAGGGCAGCGTCTGCCATCACTTATTTCGCTTAGTAAAAAATATAATTGTAGCAAAGGATCTGTTATTAAGGCTGTTGAACAACTTCGTTTGCAACATGTCATTTATTCAAAGCCTAAAAGCGGATACTTTGTTGCGGATAATTTAATCAGGGAAGAAGGCAATCGTACGGGGTATTATTTAGACAGCGGCAATCCTGTTGTTGGCTCGTTCCCCATGTTTGACGCTCAACATTGCCTGCATATTGCAGCCGAGATGTATTCCGCATTTTCCTTGGATATTTCACTTAGGGGATACCCTTCTTTAAACGCGATTTTACCTGACTATTTGGCTCTGGAAGATATTTATACAAAAAGCGAAAATATCTATTTGTTCCAAGGAATTACGCAAATTCTTACACATCTCACGCTCACCCCATTTCCCAATGGAAAGGAAACAATTTTGATTGAAGAGCCCACAGTTAGGTTTTACATAGCTTTTTTAAAACATATAAACGCAAAAGTGCTGACTATAAAAAGGGATGAGTTTGGTATTGATTTAAACCAGTTGGAAGATTATTTTAAAAATAAAGATATTAAATTTTTCTACACAGTTCCAAGAAACCACAACCCTTTGGGAACAAGCCTTTCGCATCGCCAGCGAAAACAGATAATGGAGCTTGCGCACAAATATGATGTATATATTGTTGAGAACGACTATTTCGGTGGGACGCACAAAGTACCTAAGTATGTATCTATATATTATTTTTCATATCAGAAAAATTGTATTTATTTGCGAAGTATGAGTAAAACACTCCCGATGCTCCGTATCGCGCTGGCAGTTATTCCCGATGAATTCATCAGCACTTTTGAATCTATATCCAGAGAAGCGTATTATTATTCATATTTCATGCCTGCTTTAATATCCCAAGCGACATATGAAGCTTATTTAAAAACCTCTATTTACAAAAAACATTTTGCTCAAATTACTCAATCGATTAACACAAAACTTGAACTTGTTAGAAAAATTTCGTCATCATGGGATCAAGAGAAGCTGTCCTTAATTGGCGCGAAATCGGGATATTACTTCACTTTAAAGCTTACTAATCAAATCAAGGCTGATGAGCTTATTGCCAAACTTAGCAAAAAGCAAATTTTTATAACATCTAACGATGAATCTTATTTTAACACAGAGAATTTTGATAACAGTGTAAGACTCAGCATCGCCAGGATATCAACTGAGCATTTGAAAGATGCTCTGGAGGTTATTTACGATACAGTAATAGAATTGTTAGACCGGAAAGTAGGAATAATGTAGTATTTTTACTTAGGAGCTTTTTCTGTAAAATATCGGGTTTTGAATCTATCAAATTTCAAACTCCTGAAAATCTGCGTGCAAATCTTCGTCAGATATCCCACCTTTTGCCAACTCAAAACTGTTACTCCCCAAAATATCAGCCACGGTTTTGTGCGGGTTTTGGTGCAGGATATTCACAAGCTCGATAAAGTCACGAATTATTTCCCGTGGGGTGATATGCGTCTCGGCACCCACGCGATTGTACTCCACGGTCAGAAAATACAATAAGTCTTCATGTGTCAGAAGAGGTGCGTAGCCAAACAATCCCGCATGAATCGTCTGCAATTTCTCCACAAGTACATACATTTCCTCCTGGTTAAGCATCGCCAAACGGATTATAGGCGCAGACAAATCCTTGATATCCGCCGTGGCAAAATGCCCCTCCGCCAGCCGTGAGCGCAACGCTTCGTAACTAAATATCCCGCGATATTTATCCTCGATGCACTGCGGTGTGCCGCCCATAAGAAATCCGATGTGCCGCGCTTTCCCCTGCAAAACATCGTTGTACATGGTTAAAATTTTCTCATAGTTATTATTGCGCGAAATGGAATTGGGAATTTTGAAAATGTTTACTAACTCGTCTATGATAACCAACAATCCACGATACCCCGCACCCACCAAAAATACTGCGAAAATCTTTAAAAAATCGTACCAGGTCTCGTCCGTTACGATAAAATTGATATCAAGGTCGGCTTTGGCCTCCTTGCGGGTTGGGTACTCGCCGCGGAACCAGCGCAGTACATTACTTTTTAGCGCGGTGTCGTCTTCACGGTAGGCTTTCCAATATAAAATTACGGCTTTTGCAAACTCGAAGCCATTTACCATACCCTCGAGCTGCCCTGTTAATTCGTATACGCGCTTTTCAACTTCGCAAAAAAAGGCATCGCCTTCCAAGTTGTTCTCAGCTTTAACCTGGGTTTGAATGCCGGAAATCCACCTCTCTAAAATAAGCGGCAACGCGCCGCCGTCCAGTTTTGACTTGGTGGACAAGTTTTGTATAAGCTCTTTGTACGTGGCAAGTCCCTGTCCTTTTGTACCGGAAAAGCGACGTTCTGGCGAAAGGTCTGCGTCTACTACGGCAAAGCCTTTTGCCGTGGCGTAGTTGCGGATTGTTTGCAGAAGAAAACTTTTGCCGCTGCCATATTTTCCCACAATAAAACGGAAAGACGCGCTGCCGTCTGCAATCAGGTCTATGTCGTGCAGGATGGCAGATATCTCCTGTGCACGGCCTACTGTGACATACTCAAGTCCGACGCGGGGTACAACGCCGCCTTTTAGGGAATTGATGAGGATGTTTGCTATGCGTGGTGGGATTTTTGTTGTGGTCATATATTGGTTGCTCCTTAATAGACTTCGAAATTGGAATCAAGCGCGCAAAAATGTTTCCATGTTCCGAAACATTTATTCACTTTGATTTTGGAAAAAATTTAACATATTGCTTCGATTTCTGATACGTATTCATCATAAATGATTATTTCGTTATCGCATAATTCTAATACATTGTCGCCTATGGTGTCCATTGCTTTTTCGTTAATACCATCGAGAAGGATTTCCAACATAATGCCATTTTCATCTGCGAAAGATTTTATCGTTTCGGGGGAGGTGAGGATTATTTTCAGGGCGAACAACTCGATTTGGGTTAGGATGGATTTGAAATCGGGTTCCGTGGGGGTAGGTGGTAATTGGGTTTGCATTAGGTTTTTTGAACTGACTGACGCGTGCGTGAATGAACTTTGCAATAAGCCCGTTTCTGTATCATCCACAATCAATTTCTCCTGCGTAGCTTCCGCCTCTTCACGTATACGTTCCAAATTTCGTCCATCCACCATCACCACCACACGCGTGGATTCCAAATAAACATCCCGCACCGCGATGTCTATCACGGAAGATAATCCGTTAAACGACATATTCATACCATGCAAAATATCGGACACAATTGCCAGTTTTGTGATGCTTATCGGAAAACTTCCCGTAAACCCCAACGCATTTCGCAAACTAAACTCCACCGTTTTGACAAACCATCCCGCCAAATCGCTCTTGTGCTTGTACGGGGTTAATTTACGTGTCGTCCATTTTCTGTTATGGCAGATATATATTTCGTAGGGCGAAATTTCTACGATTTTGTTTTCCTGCGGTGTCGAAGGCGTGTGAAATAACGCGTCTGAAAAAGGCCGCCATGCCGTGGAGCTGCTTCTGAAGTAAAACAAATCCACCAAATCATTACCGATAGCCTCAAACGATTGTCGCAAGGCAGATATTGCCGTTCGAAAAGCCGCTTCCATAAGCTCCTTGTTACCGTCATTGTAAAATTTCGATTTCGATATGTCATAATTGCCCACAGTAAGCCAGTTTGCAAGAGCCGCTTCTGCGTTAAACATTGTCGTTTCCGAGAAATAGCCATGCAACTCATGCGTATCAATAAATTCCGCAAAGCTGTGGGGTAGAGGATAGTACACATGATAATCCCGCAACCATGGGGGCAGGTAGTCGTCAAGAGCGGTGGCGTATTTGCGATATTCCCGCCAGATAAACATTAGCTTGTCAAGCCCGTCCACAGGGTCTTTCGCGCCAATGCCTGACAGTAACTCATATATATAAAGAAACACATACGACAACGATGTTTTCAACACTTCTCCACTTCGCGCCTTTGCACGCCATGTAAAATACGTACGCAACTGCTCATAGCCCATCCGCTGATAGCTTGGCGAATACATAGTAAGCGGGACGATTTTGTTATAATCGTCCTCGAAATTCTCCATAAACTTTCCTTGCCGGTAAAATAGCTTGGCAGAAGTCCATTCGTCCGGATTGTTGGGCGCGATGCCGCGCATGTCGTAAAATTTTTCCCGAACGGGGTCAAGCTCTATGGAAATTATTCGCTGTCCTTGCGGCTTGGCTATGGTTGGCGCGTCTATTTCAATTTCTGCAAATGGGTCTGTATTCATGTTGCGCTTGCCTTTCCAAATTTGTTGTATGTATAGTATCATTTTTTTTGTTGCCTGTATATCTTCGTATAGGTTCTAAAGGTCTAAACCTTGATGGCGGCAGAGTAATATAAATTTTGACATTTTGCTAGTAGTATGACAAAATGCCTACGGTCAACTCTGGTGTTATAAGAAAGATTTCAAATAACAATAAAGAGGAGGACGAATATGGCAGAAAAGAAAATCGGTAACTTATCTTCAATCTATGACGACAATAGATTTGAGGATCAAATACGAAGGCAAGCATTCGCGCTTGACCCATGGGATGCAAAATGGAAGGCAAAAATGAACATTATGAAATATGAGCTTTGTAACGAATGCCCAGCATACGATATATTTACTCATGTTGATTATATGGTTTGGACTTGGGGAATTTGTCGTAAAACAAAAGATGATGTACGCGGGTATTGTTTGCCTGTGGATGGTGCCTTACTTGCGGACTATAATTTGGGTGAGGATTTACATAATGTAAAAGTTCCGGATTGGTGTCCGCTAAAAGATGAAAAAGGTGACAAAACATGAAAATCATAGCCATGCGCCACGGCGAAACAGATATCAACGCAAGCGGTTTATTACAGGGGCAGCGGACAGATGCGCCGCTAAACGAAAAAGGCAAAGAGCAAGCACGGCAAGCCGCCGTAAAGCTCCCGTGCGATATCGATATCATCATGTCTTCACCCCTGATTCGTGCTACCCAAACAGCACGGATTATAAACGAGCGGTTTGAAAAAGAAGTGATGGCGGTTGACAATCGTTTAATTGAACGAGACTTCGGCGAGTTTGAAGGCTTGCCGATGGATGATTTTTACGTGGACATAGAAGACTCTCCTTTCGAAAATTTTACTATTTATGCGGACGAAAGTTTGTCAAAAAAAATGGAAATAGACATTAATGCCCTTCGCCGTTATAGCGACAATATCCCCACGCCGGGTGGCGAAACCATGCATGATGTTGTCAATCGAGTTTTTAGTTTTTTAGATAATGTGATACAAAAATACAGCGGCAAAAACATATTGCTATGCACCCATGGGCATGTTATAAGGCCAATTATATGGTATTTTAACGGGCTACCTGCAAAGGAAAACGAAGAGGTTATCACAACGCCCAATTGCGGCTTTTATGAGTTTGAAGTTATGCCTGAGCAAATAGAACGCGTCGCCAGCACAGTCGACGAAAGCGGAAAACACGAAGGTCTTTTAACCGGATTTGCGCAAGTTGAATTTACCCACAAAGATGGCTGGACATATAAAGGTGACTGGCAAGATGGTTATAAAATGCAAGGACACGGCAGATTTACAGAGCCTACTGGCAATTACTACGATGGTGAATGGGTCAAAGGTGTTCGCTGCGGATACGGCGTGTACATGTATCCCGATGGAGAAAATTATGAAGGTGAATGGAAGGACAACATCCGTCATGGCTATGGGAAGTATACCTTTGTTTCCGGCAAGGTGTGGGAAGGCGAATGGATTAATAATGAGTTTAAGGGGGAAAAGAAATGAATCTACTTGAGAAGGCAATTATATTCGCAACAGAAAAACACAGCGGTATGACACGCAAGGGGACAGACACTCCATACATCGTTCATCCGTTAGAGGCGGTTTCGATTGCAGCGGGAATAACAAGCGACACGGAAATTCTAGCAGCAGCGGCTTTGCACGATGTTGTGGAAGACACGCCGGTGACGATGGATGAAATCGAAGCCAAATTCGGCCAGCGTGTCGCGGAATTGGTTGCGGCAGACAACGAAGATAAAATGCCGGACATTCCTCCATCTGAGTCGTGGAAAATAAGAAAGGACGCAACAATTGCCTTACTGCAATCGGCTTCATATGATGAAAAAATTATTGTACTGGCAGATAAACTTTCTAATATTCGCACGTTATCACGGGATGTTAAACGTTTTGGCGATAAGTCCTTTGAAAAATTCAATCAGAAAGATAAGAAAATGCATGAGTGGTATTACCGCGAAATCGCAAAGGCTATTGTTGCGCTATCTGACAGCGATGCTTACAAGGAGTTTTGCGAGCTGATTGATGAAGTGTTTGTGTCATGTTCGGCTGATTCTCTATGAGTCTGTGAGAAGCTACCATAGGGTTTAAAGCTTGCAGGTTATACCGCGGTATGGTTAAATATACTCGGGACAAATTCCTAAGAAAATGACAAAACCGGAAGGATGATTTCATGCGCGAGCAAATATTGGAAAATTTTTTAAAAACATTCGGCACAGAAGGCGGTGAGCCGCGAATTTTCTTTTCACCCGGGCGGGTTAATTTAATTGGTGAGCACATAGATTACAACGGCGGACTTGTTCTGCCCTGTGCGTTGAGCCTTGGTACATATGGCGCGATACGAAAGCGCGACGATAATGCAATAAAACTATTTTCCGGCAATTTCGAGACTTTTGCGGAATTTTCCATAGACGAGCTTATACATGACCCGGCGCATAAATGGGGTAATTATCCAAAAGGCGTGGTGGCAACGCTAAAAGAAGCGGGTTATACAGTCAGTGGATTAGAAATGTACATTTTCGGTAACTTGCCAAGCGGTGCAGGGCTGTCTTCGTCCGCAAGTCTTAACACCCTTGTGGCAACGGCATTGTCTGCTGTTTTCGAACTAGGCATTAGCCCTATAAAAATCGCACAGCTATGTCAAACAGCCGAAAAATTCAACGATGTAAACTGTGGAATAATGGATCCATTTGCTTGCACAATGGGAAAAAAGGACCACGCGATACTGCTAAATTGCGACAACCTCGAATACGAACATATCCCGCTAAACTTGGGAGACTATCGAATTCTGATAGCGAACACAAACCACAGACGCGGCCTTGCAGATTCGAAATACAACGAACGTAGAGGCGAATGTGAAGCGGCGTTAGCCGACCTGCAAAAAGTTTGCGACATAAAAGAGCTGTGTGAACTTTCTCCCGAGCAATTCGAGATGTACAAAACCGCAATTGCAGCGGAAATACCCCGCAAACGTGCAGAACATGCAGTAATGGAAAACGGGCGCACAAAAGACGCGGCGCAGTTGCTAAAAAAAGGCGAACTACAACAGTTATGGAATCTTATGGTAGCATCTCATGTATCCCTTGACGAGTTGTACGATGTTGTGGGAGACGCACTGGGGGCTATGTTTGAGGCATCGTATGAATACGCAAATTTACATAAAGACGCGTGGGGCGTGATAGGCACGCGCATGACGGGCGCAGGATTTGGCGGATGTACGGTCAGTATTGTTCACAAAGATTATATCGACGATTTTATAAAAAATGTCGGCGATAAATATTATGCACGTACGGGTGTTAAGGCGAGTTTTTATGTAGCGGAAACATCTGACGGCACAGGCGAGATTTTTTAAATTTAATGCGAAAATAAATTCAGTTGGGTTCCCACAGTACCCAACTGAAAATTCAACTGGTGAGTGTCACTCACCAGTTGACCCTGACGAAGGAGGTATGTAACCATGAACCAACAAATCAAAGCAGCAATGGAACATGCAAAAACTCTGGGCGTGGATTTTGCGGACATCCGCTACAAAGACATCCGCACCCAAACCCTGCAAGTAGGAACAGGCGAGCTGACAAAAGCTCAAACAGAACGAAGTGTCGGCTACGGTGTGCGCGTGTACATAGACGGCGCGATGGGTTTTGCCGCGTCAAGCGATTTAGCAAAAATGCAAGAAACCGTGCAAACAGCCTATGAAACAGCCAAGGCAAGCCTGAATTTGCTTACGGAAAAAGCTGAGTTTGACACAAAAGAGCCGGCAACAGCCCACCATGCCACTCCGGTGGGAAAAGACCCATTCGAAATCTCATTTGCGGAAAAACTTGCCCTAATGATGACTTGCGACAAAAACATGCGCAGCACGGAAGGCTGTAACCGCACAGAAGTGAAATGCGTCTTCCGCAAAGATGATGTAATTTTTGCAGACACGGACGGCACGTTTATCGAACAAAACTTTTGCCAGTGCGACATTTTCCTTAAAGCAATTGCTTTTTCCGATGCGGATATGCAGTATCGCAGCTTTTCTGGTGTAAAGCGCGGCGGTTACGAGACAGTGCTTGAGATGAATCTGCCGGAACGCGCACTCACCATGGGAGCGGAAGCCGCACAGCTGCTAAACGCCCCGAACTGCCCAAGCGGCGAGTTTGATATTATCCTAATGCCGAGGCAAATGTTCCTGCAAATTCACGAGAGCATCGGGCATCCAACGGAGCTTGATCGTGTGCTGGGCAGCGAAGCGGCATTCGCAGGGCGCAGCTTTGTTTCGCCAAAGGATATAGACAATCTAACATACGGGTCGGAACATGTGACAATAGTAGCTGACGCAACCTGCCCGGGCGGACTTGGTACCTTTGCCTATGATGACGAAGGCGTGCCGGGGCAAAAATTCACTCTTATTGACAAGGGTAAATTTAAAGCATTTCAGACTTCGCGTGATAACGCCCGCAAAGTGGGCTTAAACTCCGGCGGAGCGGGACTGTCTGACGGTTGGAAAAACCTGCCTATCGTACGTATGACAAACATCAACCTGTTGCCTGGAGATTCTACCTTGGACGAGCTGATAAGCGGTATCGAATATGGTTTTGTTTTTGACCAAAATAAAAGCTGGAGCATAGACGATTTGCGCATAAACTTTCAATTTGCCTGTGAAATTGCCAGGGAAATAAAGGACGGTAAACTGACGGGTCGTATCTTCAAAAATCCGATTTATGCAGGCCGGACAACAGAATTTTGGAGTAGCTGCGACGGTACGGCAAACGAAGATTTCTGGGAGCTTATAGGTACGCCAAACTGCGGTAAAGGTCAGCCGATACAAGTAATGCGTGTAAGCCACGGCGCGGCTCCAACCAGATTTAGAAAAGTGAAAGTGGGTGTGGAAGATGTTAAATAGGGAACAGGCAAATTTTTTGATACAGCAAGCAATATCAGCAACGAAATATTACGCTGTTGCAGTTCTGAACGCAACGGAAAAAGGAACCACCCGTTTTGCTGCGTCACAAATAAGCCAAAACGTGGTAATAAACGAGGGCGACATAACGCTAACCATTTACGATGGCAAAAAGCAAGTCTCCTGTACCACCAACGACCTAACCCCCGCTGGGATACAGCTGCTTGCAAAAGAAGCGGAAGATATGATTGAATTCGTGCCTGAAGCGGAATTCGGCGCGTTTCCGTTTTCGAAAGAAGTATTGGCAGAAGTTGCTTCCGACGGCAAACTTGCACAGGCATTTGGCGTAAAAGAGCGCGTGGACTACATAAAGAAAGGCGTTGGCCGACTACAGGAGGGCTACACTGCCGCAGGCGCGTTAACGCTAACGCATACGGTTTTGGCAATTGGCGATGGCGACAATTTCCGCTATGCGAATTATGACAATGTGGAATTTAACACCGTAGTATCCCATGCGGATGGCACAGACGGTGCAGGGCAGTGTGTTTCGTATAGGGAAATCCCCGATATAATCGGCTGTTTTGTAGCTGCGCAGAATACAGCCGCCGCGGCAAGAAACCCTATTACACCACCTCTTGGCGGGTTTACCGTGGTGCTGTCGCCTGAGGCATTTGGCGATTTGATTGCTTTCATGACTATGATGCTGAGTTCCAAAGCCGTGGAAGATGGCATAAGCTTTGCTCGTGGCAAGCTGGGTGAGAAGCTTTTTGGCCAAAACTTGACCATCACAGACGATGTAACACATGTGGGGCTGTGTCCGTTGCCGTTTGATGTGGAGGGTAATCCCCGCCGCGTTCTGCCGCTTGTGGAAAAAGGTGTGGTGAAAGCATTCGCATACGACAACAAACATGCCGCAAAGCATAATGTCGAAAGCACAGGACACGCGCTCAAAGGGATGTTTTTTGCCGGTGCGCTTCCGGTTAATATAGTGGTGGAAGGCGGCGACATGTCGCTTGCGGAAATTATCGCCGACACGAAAAACGGCATTTTTATAAATGAATTCCACTACACCAACTTTGTTAACTCGCGCAATTTGCAGCTTACGGGATTAACCCGTAACGGCACGTTTTTGATAGAAGACGGCAAATTGACAAAACCTATCGGAACCGTTCGCTTCACACAAAGTCTTCTGGACGCGTTTAACAATATTACCGCAATATCAAAGGAACGAGAGCTTGTAAGCAGTTTTAGTGCGTCGCTGGTACCCGCCGTGCGTATTGAAAATTTCCACTTTACCAGCAAGGCGTAAAAAATGTAGAGGAACTCCAAATATTCCCTCAAATTAAATAATATAAAAACAGACATGCTATGCTATGTAAAAAAACAAAGGAGTACCATACATGAGAAAGAAATTTTTATCCATTACGCTGGCGTTATGTCTTGCGTTTACGCTTGCTCTTACAACAGTGGCGGCGGATACGACGAACACAGAGAATGCTTATGAATACTACTTTTACAATGAGTACGATAAAGACATAGAGGCTTTAACTGATATCCAAGCGGAAGAGCCCGAACCAGTTCCTGTTCTCAATCTAGCCACCGCAAGTCATTGGGCATACGCAGACATAATCCGCGCGTTTGACATTGGGCTTATACCGGTTCATTTGCAATCTGAGTTTACACAACCCATAACCCGTGCCGAGTTTGCCGCCCTTGTAGTTGCCCTGTACGAAGTGGCGACAGGCAGGGAAATAACCGTGTATATGGAATTTTACGACACCGATGACATTAACGTACAAAAAGTAGGCGGCCTGGGTGTTATTACGGGAGTAGGCGAAGGAAACTTTGCACCTGACAGTGCATTAACCCGTGAGCAAGCAGCAGTTATGATTTCGCGGCTTGCAGATGCAATAGGTCGGCCGCTACCCCAATATCCTCCGTTCTTTGCTGACAATATTCGCATTTCGTCATGGGCGTTTTCTGCCGTTGGCCAAGTACAAGCAGCGGGAATTATGGGTGGTGTCGGCAATAACAATTTTGTGCCAAACGGTAGCTACACAAGGGAACAGAGCATAATAACAATGGTGCGGCTAATCAGACCGGATGCAAGGCTGGAAATTTTGCCAATACAACCGGCACCGCCTGTAAACATTCCTATTTTTATGTATCATACGTCAAGCGAACATAATCCGGGTCCGCTTTCGTCGCTATACGTGCGCCCGTCGGAATTTGAACGGCAAATCAGACATTTATACGAAAACGGATTTACTTTCGTTACATTTGACGATTGGCATAATCTGCACAATATCGAGCGTCCGGTAATGATTACCTTCGACGATGGTTATGCGGCAAATTACACCGAAATTTTTCCGATTTTGCAAAGATATAACGCGCGCATCGTTATTTTTCTAACACTTAGCAATCTTTATACCAGCGGACTGACAACGGATATGGTGCGCAGGATGCACGATTCCGGGTTGGTTCAATTTGAGGCGCATTCTATAACTCACAGAAGCTTGCCTGGGTTAAGTGATGCCGCTCTTACCCGGGAGCTTAGAGATGCACGGGATATGATAGAAAATATAACTAACAGGCCTGTGGTTGCGGCAGCATGGCCGGGCGGAGATTCTAATGCACGTGTAAGAGAATTTGCACGGCGGTATTATCAATTTGGAATAAACGCCTCGGGCGGGATGCACAACACTGGTATTGATGATTTTCAGATACGCCGCTTTAGGGTTAGCCGCGGTACTACAATGACTCAGTTCATAAACATGCTGGGGTAGTATGAGTAGGATAAAAGCATGAAATGACAAAATCTATCGACTTTTTTAATGATGCGTGGTATTATGACAACCGTGTAAGTTTTTGAGTTGAGTTTTGGAGTTGAAGTTATTAAATGCTGTTTACCACTTTTCAATTTTTAGTGTTTTTGGCTATTCTGCTGGCGGTGTATGGGGTTTGCCCACAACGCTTTCGCTGGATTATTTTGCTTATTGGCTCGATGGCGTTTTACGCGTTTTCGGGGCCGCACTTTTTGTTATATATATGTTCTACTATTGTTGTTACTTATTTTTGTACAATGCAAATTTGCCGGTTGCGGGACAAACGGGACGCTCTTTTGGCGCAGGCGGACAAGGAGCAGAAGCGGGAGATTAAGGCAAAATGCAAGGCGGATTCTAAAAAGTGGATGGTGCTTTGCTTATTTATAATTTTGGGCATACTGGCTGTGGTAAAATATACGGATTTTGTTATTGCCAACGCCAATAGTCTGCTTGCGGCGTTTAGCTTTCAGGAACGCGTTGGATTTATGCGTTTTGCATTGCCGATGGGTATTTCGTTTTACACATTCCAAACGGTGGCATATATCGTGGATGTTCACAGAGAAAAAGCCACACCTGTACGCAATATTTTCAAACTGGGGCTTTTTGTATCTTTCTTTCCGCAGGTGATACAGGGGCCGATTAGCCGCTTTGCTGACCTGTCGAAAGACCTGTACAGCGGCACACCACTTGAAAGCAAAAGTTTGGCTCGCGGTGCGCAACGCGTACTGTGGGGATTTTTTAAGAAGCTGGTTATAGCCGACCGGCTTTGGCCTGCATTGGCCGTGCTGACATCTGCGCCTGATGAATTCCAAGGCGCGTTTTATCTGTTAAGCATTTTGTTGTACGCCATAATTTTGTACATGGATTTCTCCGGCGGTATTGACATAACCATTGGTGTTGCGGAAATGTTTGGTATTCGCCTGCCAGAGAACTTTAGGCGGCCATACTATGCCCGCAGTATACAGGAGTTTTGGCAGCGTTGGCACATGACTATGTACAGTTGGTTTAGGGACTATGTATTTTATCCTATGTCTGTGGGGAAAAGTATGCTTAAACTCTCGAAATGGGGGAGACGGGTTTTTGGTGAGGGAGTAGGGAAGCGGCTACCCATTCATATTTCGCTTTTATGGGTATGGTTTCTTACCGGGCTTTGGCATGACGCGTCCTGGGGGTTTATCACTTGGGGAGTTTCGTTTGGTATTGTTATTATGGTTTCGCTGGAACTTGCACCACTGTATAGCCGCTTCCATGCGCGGTTTCCTTGGGCTAGGGGGAATTGGGCCTTTATAGGATTTCAGATTTTTCGCACGTTTTTGATTTTGAATATCATACGGTCTCTTGCGATATATGAAAGCGTGGGTACTGCCCTGCGAATGATGAGGTCGGTTGTAACAGACTTTGGCGCGGCAGATTTTATAGCGCGTGGTGTTTCCGAGCTAAATTTGTACACGGCGGATTATTTTGCTGCCGGAGCGGGATTACTGGTTGTGTTTTGGATAAGTTGGCTGGAACGCGGCGGGGTGGATTATCGAGATAGAATGGCGGTTTTCCCGTGGCCTGCAAGATATGCGGTTATTGGGTTGATATTATTTATGGTAATTGTGCTTGGCGCGTATGGTATGGGGTATGACGCGCATCAGTTTATTTATTTGCAGTTTTAAAAATTTCAACTGGTGACTGAGAATCACCAGTTGAAAAATGGCAGGGGGTCAAAATCTTGCGACTTCGAATTTTAAAAATTGCAACGGCAGTAATCATGTTTTCGCTGGTGTTCTTGGGACTCCAGCAGCTTTTGATGCCTAAATATGCGTCATCCATTTTGGAAGGTAACTTGATACGGGAATATTATTCCTCCGCGCGGACTCACGATATAATTTTTATCGGTGACTGCGAGGTTTATACAGGGTTTTCGCCCATTACGCTGTGGGAAGAATTTGGTATTACGTCCTTTGTGCGTGGCAGCCCGCAGCAGCTTATTTGGCAGTCGTATTATCTGCTGCATGATACCCTGCGGTTCGAAACGCCCAGGGTGGTTGTTTTCAATGTACTGGCAATGCAGTATAATGAACCGCAGTCCGAGCCGTATAACCGGTTGACGCTTGACGGTATGCGCAATTCCACCGTTAGGTTTAGGGCAATTGCCGCGTCGCGGACGGAGGAAGAAGATTGGCTTTCGCATATTTTTCCACTTTTTCGCTATAAGGACAGATGGCGGGAGGTTTCCGGAGAAGATTTTCGATATTTTTTTAGCCGTCCGCAAGTGTCCGTTAATGGGTTTATGGTGCGTAGTGATATAATGCCGGTTGGGTTCTTGCCTGCACCGCTAAGGCGGGCGAATTACGACTTTGGTGATAGGGCATACTATTATTTAGAGCGTATGGTGCGTCTGGCGCAAGCCAATGATATCGAACTTGTGTTGGTTAAAGCTCCTACGCTATTCCCGTATTGGCCCGCACAGTGGGATGCGCAAATGGTAGATTTTGCCGCAGAGCATGGGTTGCTGTACATTAATTTTTTAAACTATATCGAAGAAGCCGAGTTAGATTTTTCTACGGATACGTTTAACGGCGGGTTGCACCTAAATGTGTTTGGCGCGGAGAAAACCGCGAGATTTTTTGGCGCAATACTGCAAGAAAATTTTGATGTACCTGATCGTAGAGGCGAAGCCAGTGTAGATGCCATATGGGCGGAGTTGTCGGAACGTTATCATAGAATAATAGCCCGCCAGCAACAGGAGATTGCCGAAACCGGGCGTATACAGTGTTTGCGGGCGGAGTAAGCCTTGTTGTTATGTGACACCCGTTTAGCGATGTCAAGTTTAAAATAACGAAGTTTGCAATGCTTTATGTCATCGATTAATTAAAATGTTTCGTATTAACCATAGTAAAAGGAGCGAATCCCATGAAAAAATTAATTATTCTAATACTAATGATTGCCGTATTGGCAATAGCCGCATGTGGTGGTAACGAACCCTTAGTAGAGGCAGTTGCACCGGTGGCACCGCCTCCTCAGCAAGCAGAAGCCACCCCACCTGCAGAACCCGAACAACTACCCGAACTCCCAACAGAAGCTCAGGCCTCCGCTACATCGGACTTCTCATTGGATGTGGGCAACTTCACAATTAGCATGAGCCAAAACATAGACGATACGATATCCGCACTGGGCGAACCGTTAGGCGTGTTTGAGCAACCCAGTTGCGCATTCGATGGTATCGACCGTATCTTTAGCTTTCCGGGACTGCAAATACATACATACCCTGTTGGCGATGCAGACTTCATCCATACAGTAAGCATACGTGACGACAGCCATGTAACCGGCAATGGCATTTACTTGGGAGTCAACTTTAACGCGGTGGTTGCGGCATATGGCAGTGAATATGAGCAAGAAGGTAGTATGTTCACTTTTACACGCGGTATAACTTTTTTGCAATTTTTTATCGAGAGTGATATTGTTACGGCCATAACCTATGGCTTAATTTTCGAATAAGGAGTTTTTATGAGCAAGAATATGAAAGCAGTTGCCAGAGGTACTTATAAGTGGCGTGTTCTTATTGCCATAATCATGGTAATTTTGCTTGCGACAAGTGCCGTGCTTTGGTGGGTAACTTTTACAGTTTTTGATTATCAATTGCGGTCTGTTGTAATTTTCGCGGGACAGGGTGTTAATACGCAGGAATTTTTATATCCCTCTGAAGAAATGCAGGGTGTTTCCGCCGAGTTTTTGCAGTTGCCGGATTTAGGGCCCGGACGGCACGATGTTTCGCTGCTATTGCGACGTGGCTTGCGTAGTTTGGAAACTTTTGCAACACTGTATGTGTTGCAGCCGCGAGAATATGTAATCATCGAGTTTGCCGAGACAGAGCAATATCTCGAACCATTAGATTTTTTTGCCAATGCAAGCATCGTAAGACATTTGCCTATGGATATCCAGTTTCAATTAACACTGCCGTCGCTTGAAACGCTTAGTGTGGGAGAGACTCCCGTAACAATAGGGATTTTGGACGGCTATCGAACAAGAATTGTCCAACTTGAAATAACTATAATTGATACCACTCCGCCAACCGCAGTGGTAGTTAACCTCACCATGCCAAAGGGCGAAGATACTGTCGCAGAAGATTTTCTCACAGATGTTTTTGACGCATCAGGGATTGCTCGTATAGCTTTTACATCGGAAGTCGGCACTCTTACTCCCGGCGACCATGTTTTAGAAATTATGGTCGAGGACGTTTTTGGTAACTATGCCCTTTTTTATCCGACATTAACAATTAAATCAAACGACACACCGCCAACTCTCACAGGTACGCGCAATCTTGAAGTTATGATGGGTACCGCGGTAATGTTCCGATACGGAGTTAGCGCGTACGACGCATTTGACCGCCCGCTTCGCTTCGAGGTGGACAGCGGCGAGCTTAACACCAATGTACCCGGCATTTACTACGTAACATACTGGGTAGAAGACGCGTGGGGTCTTCGCACGGAAGCGGAAATTCGCGTATATATAATCGACGTAGACCCAGAGGCGGTGTACGCACGCGTAGATGAAATCCTGGCAAGAATTTTGCATGACGACATGACCCAAGTGCAGGAAGCCCGCGCCATTTTCAATTGGGTTAGCACAAATGTAGCATTTGTCGGCGGCGTAAGCCGCGATTCCGTATACGAAGGCGCGTGGCAGGCGTTAACCAACCGCCGTGGTAATTGCTTTGTTTTTTACGCTATATCTGAGGTCATGCTTACCCGCGCTGGCATACCCAACATGCGTATAGACCGCATACCCGGTCAGCGTACAAACCACCGCTGGAATTTGATTAATCCGGACGATATGGGCTGGTATCACTTTGACACGACACCACAAAGCAGGGATGTTCCGCTTGATAGGTTTATGTTTACATCCGGTCAGGCGCGCGATTTTACCGCAAGAATGCTTCGTGCACAAAACAGGCCGAACTACTTTACCTACGACCCTAGCCTTTATCCGGATATTGTGCAATGAGAAATAAATTATTGGGAATAATAGGCGGCATGGGTGTACAGGCAACGACACGTTTTTGTCAAATAGTTACGGACTTGCAAAATGTAACGACAGAGCAGGAATATCTAGAGATGCTTGTGTATAACAAAACGTCAACACCAAATCGCACAGCTTATATATTGGGCGAAAGCGGCGAAAGTCCGTTGCCATCCTTACTGTATGCGGCGCGCGCCCTTGAAGCGGCGGGAGCGACCTGTATTGTAATGCCCTGTGTTACCGCGCATTATTTCTACGATGAGATTGCGGCAGCGATAGGTATACCGTTTTTGAATATGTTGGAAGAAACGGCTGCTTTTGTCTCAAGGGAAGGATTTAGCAAGGTTGGTCTATTTGCGACATCCGGGACAGTGCAGGGCGGTTTTTTCCAAAAAGCGTTTGCGCATGTGGAGGTTGATGTTGTACTGCCCGATGACACACAGCAAGCCGCCTTGATGAAGATAATATATGATTTAAAACCCGGTGGGGAAGTTTTACCAAACATTTTGGACGAATTTGCGGCAAGTTTGCGAGGCAAAGGTGCCAATGCGATTGTGCTGGGTTGTACGGAATTGAGCCTGCTGCCAACCGGGCATGGATATGTTGATGCAATGCAAGTGCTAGCCAAAGCGGCAGTAGAGAAATGTAGTCTATAGGGTTGTAGCTAAACAACTCCAGCTAATGACGCATTGTTCGCCCCACAGATTCCACATGACAAGGAATGGTCATAAATGACAAACGTGCTAGAGTACCTGGAACAAACTCTTATCTCTATACCCAACCCAAATAAACCTGCATTCATAGACGAAAACGAAACCATGACTTTCGCAGACCTATCAACCGCAGCCCGTGCCATCGGCAGTTTTTTACATGCCCGAGGTATTCACCGCCGTCCCGTGGTAGTCTTTATGGAAAAAAGCCCCGCAATGATAGGGGCTTTTTTGGGTACGGTTTATGGCGGCAATTACTACGTTCCGCTGGATGCAGAAATGCCTGCGTTTCGCATAAAGCTGATTTTAGAAACGCTAAACCCACCCATGCTGATATGTGACTCCACGACGGCAAATCTCGTTGCACAATGGGAGCTCTCATACCCTGTCGTAACTTATGCGGAAGCAAAATCACATCCGATAGACGAAACTGCCCTTGCAGACATACGCCGCCGCGCAATAGACACAGACCCGTTGTATGTGGTATTTACATCAGGCTCTACGGGTACCCCCAAAGGTGTTGTGGCATGTCATCGCTCGGTTATCGACTATATCGAAAATTTGTCAAATGTGCTGGGAGTTACCGCAGATACTGTCTTCGGCAACCAATCTCCCCTATACTTAGACGCTTGTCTAAAGGAAATCTATCCTACATTAAAATTTGGTGCAACAACATATCTCGTACCACGCGGACTGTTCATGTTCCCTGTCAAACTAATCGAATATATCAACGAGCGTGGTATCAATACAATTTGTTGGGTAGCATCGGCATTGGGGCTAGTGGCAGGGCTTGGTGCGCTTGACAAAAATACCCCGTACAGTCTAAAAACAGTGGCATTTGGCAGCGAAGTTTTCTCCATAAAGCACTTCCACCGCTGGCGCGAAGCCTTGCCAGATGCAAAATTCATCCACTTGTACGGCCCTACGGAAGCCACGGGTATGTCTACATACTACGTAGTAAATCGCCCGTTTACCGAGGACGAAACCATTCCCATAGGGCAGCCGTTCCCAAATACGGAAATTGTCCTGCTGGACGAAAACGGTAAAACTCCCGAGCAGGGCGGAATAGGGGAAATTTGTATCCGAGGTGCGGGTCTTAGCCTGGGTTATTTCGGCGACCCGGAACGTACTCAAATGGCATTTGTACAAAATCCGCTGTCTGCATTTCCTGATACCATTTACAAAACAGGCGACTTGGGAAGATATGAAAACGACAACCTCTACTTCATATCCAGAAAAGACCACCAAATCAAGCACATGGGCCACCGCATAGAGCTTGCGGAAATTGAATGGCTCGCCACCCGTCACGATGACATAGAAATGGTGTGTGCAGTGTTCGACGATATCCCAAGCCATATTGTACTGTACTATCTTGCGCGCAATAACACAGATAAAAAGCAGGTTATGGCATACTTGAAAGCCAATCTGCCAAGATATATGATGCCCCACGCTATCTACGAGTTGCAAGAACTGCCACTAACACCGGGTGGCAAAGTAGACCGTGTGGGACTGCTGGCAAAATACCGCGAAGAGCGAATGGCAAAGAGGAGATGACAATGGAAACATTACTGGAAATCCTACAAGAACTCCACCCGGAGGTGGACTACCACACCCATACCGCCCTGATAGACGACAAGGTGCTTGATTCTTTCGACGTTATCACACTGGTGGCGGAAATAGATGACCGCATAGGTATTGCAATCCCCGCAGAGGAACTGGTACCGGAAAACTTCAACTCATACGCCTCGTTGCAACAATTGCTTGAACGTTTGGAAGACGAAGAATAGCAATTTAGACATTCATCAAACAAAAGGGTTGACAGCTATTAAACATAGTGGTATAGTTAGACTATCATCGAATTAAGGAGATGGAATTATGTCTAACAACAACACTTCGTACAAGGATTTATTAACCCAAAAGGACTTCATCAAACTAACCACAGCAAATACTCTTGGGCAATTTGGCGACTCCATAGTTGCACTGGCCTTTGTTTGGCTAATGTATGAAATAACAGGCAGTGCTGCTTTGATGGCAGTTAACTTTATGATACGCTCGATTCCCGACGTGGTATTCCAACCGATAGCGGGAGCTATTGTGGATAAGCTGCCAAAAAAACGAGTGCTTCTGCTATGCAAAATCACCCGCATGACTATTATGCTTACCATGGCATTCTTGGTTATAACCAGTATGGTAACTGTTCCGATACTTTTTGCATTTACATTCTTGTGCGCTACCATTGAGGCTATAAGAAACCCTGCAAGTATTGCCATTACACCTCTCGTGCTGGACAAAGACAAATACGCCACAGGTTCGGGTATTAAAGCATCACTTTGGCGGGTTGCAGACTTACTTGGTACGGCAGTTGCCGGCGCGCTTATTATCACTATAGGTACAGCGGGATCGATTTTGGTTAGTGCGAGCACGTTTATGGTGGCGGCAATAATTGTTGCGCTGGTAAAATTAAAGGAAGCAAAATCAACAGAACGAATAAACCTCGGGTCTACAAAAACATCCCTTAAAGAGGGCCTTGCCTATATGAAAACCAGCCATGTTTTTGTATGGCTGTTGGTGCTTGGAATGTTGCTTAACGCAATGCTTGTGCCGTTTTCCGCATTTTCTGTGGTGTACATTGTAGATTATTTGTACGGCGGCCCCGGGTTTTTGTCTGCGGTAAAAATTAGCTTGTCGCTGGCAGCGATTGTAGGTGCAATCGCCACCCCCAAGATAAAGAAATTCTCCTATAAATGGTTGATAGTGATAAGTGGATTCATAATGGGGCTTGCGATGCTATTGTTTTCACTTGCACCCATGGTCGAATCAATTGCTTGGCGTCAGGGTAGTGTGATACTTATCATCCTTTTTGCAGGCGTTGCGCTGGGTGTGATTAATGTTGTGTTCGGGACAGTTTTCATGCAGCATATAGATAAGGACTTTCTTGGGAGAATGGGCGGGTTAACCAATTCCGCAACCAGTTTTGCAATGCCTGTTGTCGCGGGGATATGTGCATTGCTTGCAGCGGTTGTGTCTGTACCGAATGTGTTTTTTGTATCAGGAATTGCTATTGTTGTGCTGTTTTGCGCCGTTGCACGGGTGAAAGTGTATAACAGGCTATAGAAGGAGGCATGAAATAAAAAATGCTGGAGATAAATAAAAAAATTGACCTAACATATGAAGCATACGCAGTGCTTAGTGGTATTGCTGATGGCAAAAAATTCGACCAAAATTTTACAGAACTGATTGAAGCATACACGTTTTCTCAAGCTCAACAGGCAGAGCATTTTTACCCGATCAAAACCATTTGCGACCACGTAGCCACCCAAATGACAAACGACGTAAAGGAAATAAACCTGTACTTCGGTAAAATGAAAAACAGCGGCATATCCTTCGCTCAAATGCTGTTCTTGCTTTCAAATTTGCTTAACCGCCTGCCAGACCACACACCGGACGACGCGCGCTATGCCGAAACTTTATTTTTCCTGCATCTAATGGGTAGGGTAGATATTTCACCAAAAAAACCATTGTCACTTGCAGAAATGGTAGGCAGCTTGCAAAGCACTGACATGTCGGAAGAATGTAAATGGAGCATGATAGAGCTTTTCTCAAACTTCTCTTACCATAAACGGTTGACTGAAAAGCTGCTTGCAACCGCTCAAAATTTTGTCTCGCAAAAAATAGGTGGTGCGGCCGGATTAATCGATAATTGCGTAAGTAGGCTTACATCCGGCGAAACATTTATACACAAAGGTGAAATTTCTATATCGCTAAAAGAGAAACATATTATCGTACCAGCAGTTGTTGCTTTCCAGGCAGCTATGGTATTGGAAACTCCGGAAGAAATCGCAAAAAAATTTGGTGACAGGCTGGTACCGCATACATCAACCGTCTATTATGGAGTTTTGCTTGATGTCATCTATGACAAAAAAAGAGAGACAGCAGTATACAGTCTCGATAATTTATTAACCCAGCTAAAGGCATTAACCGACATGACGCGGCTTCGCATATTAAAAGAGCTGACAACCGGTCCCATGAAAGGTTTCGAAATTGCAAAAACCATTGGCATTACCCCCGCAACGGTATCACATCATATGAACGAATTGCTGTTGCGCAAATTTGTTTCGATGGAAAGACAAGGGACCAGTGTAATTTATTCGCTAGATGCAGGGATGTTTGAGCAGTTGAATAAGATTATTACCCATATTTTTGACCGCAAATAGTGCTAAAATTAATTCAGTTGCCTAGTGTGGCTAGGCAACTGAATAGATTATGACTACGACTAAGGATTTCAACTGGTGACTGTGAGTCACCAGTTGAAATGTCTTACTTACCGGGGAATTGTTTCATTACAACTCTAATAGAGCAAATAGGAGTACGCTTATGAATCTGATAGTAGCAATTTCACGCAATTGGGGAATAGGATGCGAAAACAAGCTGCTCTTTCGCATATCCGAAGACATGAGACGTTTCAGAGCCATAACAACGGGAAAAGTCGTGGTAATGGGACATAGCACATTCAAGTCGTTGCCGGGCGGACAGCCGCTCGGAGACCGCACAAACATTGTACTATCCCGAAATGCCGCATTGTTCATACCCGGTGTAATTGTGTGTAATTCTATTCCGGCACTTTTCGCAGAAATTGAAAAGTACGATGCAAACGATGTTTTTGTAATTGGCGGCGGGATTATTTACAACGACCTGCTGTCGCACTGCCACAAAGCATACATTACAAAAATAGATGCCACCCTTGAAGCAGACACATTTTTTCCAAACATAGACGAAATGCCGCAATGGAAATTGGTGGAAGAGTCTGCACGGAAAGAACGTGATGGACTTGGATACAAATTTTGCGTGTATGAAAACACCTCAATTATTTTTCTGACTCGATCATCCGGGGCTTGAAAGCGATATTGATATGATAATACAAAAAAAAGGCCGTCGGGATGTAACAGTCGTATTCGACGGCTGCTTTAACGGATTCTTGTGTGTGGTGTACGCGTACTACTACGGAAAAATTTCGCCAATAATCATCCAGCGGGAAAACCAAGCTCAATTAACCCTAGATCAAGAGATATACGAAGTAGTCACGGACAACAACCAAGCCACCCGCGTGTTAAACGGTATGAAGGCGAAAATATCAAATATAGCGGTTAATCGAGTGTACAACGCGCTTTTATCCTATGAAGATGACAAATATATGGCGATTTTTAATTATGTACTGCTGGGATTTAGTATTGGACATATGGTGGACAGCCATTTGCAGGAAGATTGCGTAAGAGAAGTCCATAGGTTGGCTAAACGTGTTGGCGGAGAAGCACATTTGTTATTGGGTTTTGCTCGTTTTGCGGAGACGGAAAGCGGGGTTTTGTATGCCGTTATTACCCCAAAGAATGATGTTTTGTCTTTGGTGGCGGACCATTTTAGCCGAAGGCTAATGAATAACGCATGGATTATACATGACAAAAGCCGTAATCAAGCGGCTATATATGATGGGAAATCTTACGTGATTGCTGATATTCCCAGCGATGTTACGGTGAAATATGCGGCAGGGGAAAAGGAGACGCAAGAATTATGGGTGAAGTTTTTTAATGCACTTGCCATTGATGCTCGCAAGAATCCGAAGTTACAACGGCAGTTGTTGCCGCTTTATTTCAGGAAGAATATGACGGAGTTTAATAAATTGCTTTAATGGAGTTACTGTTGTAAAACATGTCTTTTCATGAAGAAAAAACATGTTTTTTTATTGTGTCTGCACATCTCGTGTGGACTATGTAATCGAAAGTTGCTATACTTAGTCCGGTTAAAATAATCTGACAGGGTGAGCAAAATGTCGATATTCTTTATGGTTTTGGCTATTTTATTTTCATTAATTGCTTTTGTATTAAGCGTTTTCTTTTTGTTGGCAAAGTATAAGCGCGTCACATTAGTAATTTGTTCGTTTTTCATATTAATTGGATTCGGGCTTTATACCACCAGTTATTTATCATTCGGTGAAGGCTTTGCGTACACGCTATTAGCAGCACTTAGAGGATTATTTAGCACTATGCGGATGTTTATCATGAGCCATGATTATGGTTTAATTGCTTCCGCGCAAGGTGCCGGGTGGCTGGGGAATATATGGCTGAGAATTCTATTTTGGCTTGCTCATTTATCGGCAGCCATTGTAACGCAAGCTGTTATACTCTCTTTGTTTGGGCAGAAAATGATGGAATCGTTCCGGCTTCGCTTTGGGATGCAAAAAGAAGTGTATGTGATTAAAGGGAGCGACAAAAACGCGCTAATGCTAGGCGAAAATATTGCGACTCATGATATGCAAAATCCGCCAGATACCAACCGTCTTGTTCTTTTTTTGCTGGATGAAGACAGCAATGCGGAGCAATTATTTAAAAAATCCATTCAATTTGGCGGTATTACAAGAACACTGAGCAGAAAAAACAATCTTAGGTATTACTTGGACAAAACAGGTTTTGGTAAGTGGAGAAAGCGAAAGTATCATGTTATTTTGATGCCGCAAGATACATCTGCGCCGGATGACGCATTGGACATAGCCGAATATGCAAAAGAAAAGGCGGCGACAAACAGACTTTTGCGAAAAAGCTTGGATATTTTTGTGGTTGTTTCATCTGAGTTTGAATGGGTTCGAGAGCAAATTGAATCTTTCACTCAAAATAAAAGCCTCGAATACCCCTGTACGTTCAATATAATAAACGAAACGGATTTGCTTGTCAGACAAATGCTTAAAAAACATCCGACATATACATGTGAGAGACTTGAGCTTAAAACAGGTGTAGCAAAACGTCAGCTTAATGTAATGGTATTAGGCTTAGGCGATGTTGGAAAACAAGCACTTTTGCACTTGGTTAGAAACGGGCAATTTATCACAAAAAACAAAAACCTAATGCGCGCAATTGTTGTAGATAAAGAAAAAGACCTTGTGTGCGGATCATTTTGGTCTTGTTATCCAGCGTTAAAACCGCCACTTAATCTTGTTTGTGAAATTAGGCCTGAAAGCTGTGATGTCTGGAGCGAGGAATTTATCGTTTTGTTGGACAAATATCCCGATATCGACTATATCGTAGTTGCGTTAAGCAGCAATAAAGAAAACAAAGATGCCTCAAGAATTGTACGGCAGTATTACAAGAGTAGAGACTTGCCACTTCCGGTTATTGCGGTTTCTGAAAAAAACGAAGGGCTGCATAGAGTGCAGCAAAGAGATTTTTTCACTTTTGGCTGCCGCGAAGAAATATACAAGGAAGCTGTAATTATCCGCAAGGACGCAGACCGCATGGCAAAAGCGGTGCATGAAGTTTACGGAGGGTCTCCACCGTGGCATGAACTTGATTGGTTTAGGCAAGAAAGCAATCGGGCATCGGCGGACTTTGTTCCCGCAATGCTTAAACTTGCAAATTTAAGTGAAGAAGAGGCTATGGAAGATGGCGCGCTTACCCAAAATTCTATATTGGCAGAAACTCTTGCCAAGACAGAGCATCTTCGCTGGAACGCGTTTCACGCGGCAATGGGATATGAGGCAATTAGTATTGATGAAATGAAAAAGCGGTTTGAAGCGTATAGCGGAGATGGTAACCCGCTTGATTATGCCCGCAGGAATACCAAAAACCGCCTGCAAGTTTGCCTTGTTCCTTGGGATGCCTTGGATGAAGTTAGCAAGGCATACAGAGAGCTGGCGCATCATGCGGGCGACGAAAAAGAGCAGACGCGGGATTTTAAGGACAATGACCGTAGTATTGTGCAATATATACCCAAATTTTTAAAAGCGGCGAAAGGCAGGGAGTAGTAAATGGGAGAAATCAAATATGACGTATTCATTTCATTCAAGCACAGCGACGCGAATAACAACAAAACAAAAGATAGTGCCATCGCGGAAAAAGTGTATAATTTTCTCCGGGAAAAAGGCTGTCGTGTGTTCTTTAGCCTTTATGAATTGGAATTTTTGGGGCAGTCGCAATACTCCAAAGTGATAGACGAGGCTCTGGACGATTCCAAGTTTTTAATAGCCGTTGGATGCAGCAGGGAAAACTTGGACTCCGAATGGGTCAGACATGAGTGGAGTAGTTTTTTAAATGACATCCGAAGCGGGGCAAAACCCGGCGCAGAGGTGTATGTCGTATATGCGGATATGACTGCGGGTGACCTGCCAAGATCTTTGAGGCAGCGGCAGGCGTTTAATGCCAATGAGAGCGACTCATTTGAAAAGTTGTATAATTTTATGAAGAATGCAGGATTGCAGTCAGACGTACAGAAGGAAGAAGAGGCAGCCCCTGTTGCCAATGTACAGTCTCGCCCTGTTGGGCTGGATGGTAAACCTCTATCACCGCTCCCTCTCCCTATTGGAGCAGATGGTAAGCCTTTACCGCCGCTTCCCTACAGTGTTTGCCCTCCAGGTTCTGTGATTCCAATCTCTCTCGCGTCAGGAGAGACAATTTTTTCTCAGAGTTTTGGCGGAACTTTTGAAGCAGACGAAAGTTTTGGTAAAACACAGGTATCGTACGCGATAAGAAAAAAGAAAGGGTATATAACATTAAGTAATCAACGTATTATTTGGACAGAAACAAACGACAAATCAAAGAAAGCCGCTATAAACGATGAAACGTCTATATATTTCAATGACATTAGTGCATTCACTCCTTGGAGCTTTCCCGATGCAAACGCACGGCCCAAAATTGTATATGCATTTTTGATTAACACAGAGATAGCAAGATATGGGTTTTACTTTGATGATGCAAAAGATAAGCTATTGCTGAAAAAACGGAATACGTTTATGGAATACATATGCAAAGAAAGAGGCATTACTTTTGCTCCAAATAATAACTCATTAGTCCCTGTCTCCCTCATGGAAGATGAGTATATAGAAATACAAAGTTTTGCTGTTTATCCAGAATCTGGAGAAAATGGTTGTATAACAATTACAAATCGGCGTTTTATTTGGACGTATACAAGCTTGTTTGGCAAAAATACAGATTACCCATATAACTTAAATACGATACGTTCAATTGTTGCGATAAAAGCTGCGACAAAAACAGGGCGTTTTAGTGCCGATTTCACTATGGAAGTCGAAGGTGAAGAATTGTCGTGGAAATTTTCCATCACCAGGAATAACGATAGCGACAAAGCAATAATAAGAGACTGGATAGTTTGTTTTGTGCAGGAAAATTTGCAAAAAAATAAACATATTTAAAAATACGCCCGCCCGTCATTAGAGTTGTAGCGAAGCACACCAGTCTCGTAATTGCGAGGAGCGAAGCAATCCAGCAAAACCGCCTACTGCCGCGAGTTTCTTGCGATGCGGCACAGCTCGCGGGACTTAATCAATGAGTTCCATGACGAGGCTTGTGGATATTGCGTCAATTTAAAAATTATCAACATCACCAGACCTCTATACTTCCACAAGACAATCCAGCACATGCCGGATTGCGGCTTCAACACCACGAGGCGTCGCAGTTATTTCGTTTGCTACAAGCGACAGTATCCCAATTTCCAAATTTCTCGAATCCAGCCTTACGCCTCTGGAATGACTTACTAATCCCTCGGCGATTTCTCGTTTGAAACCTCGTATGCAATATTTAGAGGTGTCAAATTGTATTTCGGCGCAAACTTTGCCGTTGTGTACAATCTCAATGATGACATTTTCTTTTTTGGGTAGTATAATATCCGTAATTAGCAGGCTCATATTAGCTCATCCTTTAACATGTAGTGGGTTGTTGTTACGCTTTTGTCCCTAATGCTTCCCGCATATCGCACCATAATTACAAAATTTACACGGGCTTTTATTCCCTTTAGTATATGGGGCGGCAGAAATGTCGCCTTTTGTCATGCGTTCGCCCAGGTCTTTTATTTTTTCTTCCACTTCTTTTCCCAATTCTACAAAATTGTTCAGACTTAGTGCTGTGGGTTGGGTGGATTTTTTAAACCTGCCGTCTTTGTTTATAGCCAGAGGGATTATATTTGAACCTGTACCGGGAATTAGGTTTTTGTCGATAGCTTTCAAGGTGTTTTCATCCGCAAGGGCAATACCTGACATTTTGAATTGCTTTAACAGGCCCGCTTCGCGGAGTTTATCGTCAAGCTGTATATCGGAATCCAGCAGTGGGTCGCTAATGGGGAAGTAGAACATGCCGCCGGGTTTGGCATTTCGCATAGCGGTTAGTACGTTCATGTATATCATTAGTTGGAGCTGTACGCCTTGGCGGGCTTCTTCTATATTAAATTTTGTGTTGCCGGATTTGTAGTCGATTATTTTTATGTATTCATCATTATCGGTTTTTAGGGTGTCGACTCTGTCTACGTAGCCTGTTAAGTTTAGGGTTTTTCCGTTTGGCAGTATAATACCTTGCGGTGTGCGAATTTCTTGCTCCGTTAGGGTTGGCACAAATTCGCCTTGTTTTAGATGCTCGCATAATGCCCAAATGGATGCTGCGGATGTGCGCCGCACTTTGCTTAGTATATGTTGGTTACGGGCATTGTCGTAAATGTCGGCAAGAGGTAGAGTGGAAATGATATCATCTATATGACGGGCTATATCTGTGCGGGTTAAATCGCCCGAATTACCCTTTTCCCATACGCGTTTAGAGAATTGCGCCAGTACATCGTGAAACAGCGTGCCAATATCTGCCGACAGCACCTCGAATTTCTTACGGGGCTTTGCTTCCAGTATATATGTGGTAAAGTAGGCGAACGGGCAGCGGGCGAAGGACTCCAGACGAGACGCGGCGGTTGTTATTTCGTTGCCATACAAACGGGAAGTGGATTCTTGAGAAAGGTAATCGTTTGTTTTTGGAGAAGACATTGGGGTGCCGTATTCGGAAATTTTTGGTGCCTGTTGTATTTGGATTTCGGGGAAAATTTCTCTGATACGTGCAATTACGGGAGATGGGCGCAAAGGGCGGCCGCCCGGTTCCGCGTCGGAATACATGAGAACCAATTTTTCGCTGGGCTGGGACAGGGCGCAGTACAGGCTGTAGTAGCTTTCGGTAATACGGTGCATATTTTCCGCGGCTACTTCCAGACCTTGATTATCCAGAAGCTGGCGTTCGCGGTCGGTAAATAACCCCGCTTGTGACGGAACGCCGGGCAGTACGTTTTCGTTCGCGCCAAGTACAAGCATTGCCTTAATTTCCGGATAGCGGGAGCGGCCTATGTCTCCTAGAACAACTTGGTCTATAGTGGGCGGTACGCGCCCGAGTCCCACTTGGTTAAAACCCGCGTCCAAAATTGCGGCAAAAGTTTTTACGGTAACTTCTTCGTCGCCAAGCATTTCTACCAGTTTGTCAAAAATTTCGCATATTTTTGGCCATATTTGTTTGTGGAGTCTTGCTGTGGCGTGGTCACCTTTTTGCATATGGGTTTCGTACCATGCTTGCAAGGTGGCAGGCACGTTTAGTGCGTACAGCATATCGAAAATACGGCGGCAGTGGTTTTGTACGGTGGCTTTTGTTGTGGCACGTGTTTTGGGGAAAATGGACAGCAACTCCTGCCGTGCGGCTTCTGCCGTGGGGTCTTTGAAATTGTATCGCCAGCGGTAGGATGATATGCCATGTTCGAGGGCGTAGTTTTCCAATATGTCTATGGTTTGCAGGGGTAGGGTAGTCATGCGGGTTTTTAGAAAGCGGAATACGCTCTCGAAGCTGTAGTTACGTATGATAATGTCCAATGAGGCACGGATTAGTTCTGTTAGCGGGTGGGAGAGAATATCAATTTCTGTGTCCACGAATAAGGGGATGTTTAAGCGGTCGAAAGTTGTGTGCAGGATTTTTTCGTAGTGGGTACGGTCTCCGCAGAGTATGGCTATGTCGCGAAAGCGGTAGTTGTCTTCGTTAACCCATTGTAGGATGAGGGCGGCAGCGGTGTTGGCGGCGGCGTAGCGGTCTGGAGCGGCTATTAGTTGGATGTCCCCACCTGCGTTGTCACGAATTTGTTCCAGGATATCTGAAGTCAAATTTTTCAGTTGGTTACTGTGGGTAACCAACTGAAATTTATCAGAGTGTAAATTTATAGACGAAAGTTTGGCTTTGTTGGCTTGGTTCGGTAGCATCGTGAAATTGTCCACAAACACTGTCAGCCCCGGGGAGTTGGAATGGCGGAGGTTTTTATCTAATTTTACCGTCGGCTCAACCTTAATACGCGCGTCCTGCGCCAGCTTCGTTAACTTATCAATAGTAATCTGCGGCGGGGTAAGTCGTAGATCTGCCGCCGTTGTCAATGTCACCGACACATTTGATGCCCGCTTCATTATGTGTTTCAAGACATGACGCTCCTGCGGCGTAAACCCAGAAAACCCGTCCACCCAAAAACATGCCCCGTCCAACAATGGAACATCTCCAACGTTCTCTAACCGCCCACACAACAATTCCAACATATCATCCGTTAGCAGATAACGCCCTGCCACCAGCTCACGATAAGCCCGTGATATTAGCGCGAGGTCATTCAATTTTGCCGCAAGCGCAGGTGGAGAATTTGCCGCACGCAAAGCTAAATCATCCGCCGTTATCCGGTAATGATTCATTTCCGTGACTGTATCCGCCAGCGTTTCTACAAATCCATGTTTGTCCGCCGCACTTTTGTAATATGTAAGCTGGTCTCCAATCTCGAAAAGTACTTTTCGCAAAAGCATTTGCCTACCCAAATCATCCGCCATTCTACCCGGCGCGCCACCAAATGTAGCAAATAACCTGTATGCAAGGCGGTTAAAACTAAGCACCTGCACCTGTGTTGCGGCGGCGCGGTTAGAAAGCAGCAATCTTTCGGATTGCAACGAAAACTGCTCCGGGACAAGATAATACAGCGGCGCGTTATCATCGAGCCGTTCATTAATTTCACGCAGGCAAAGAGAGGTTTTGCCTGTACCAGGTTTTCCCAGTATAAAACGCAGTCCCATTGCGCATCACAATCCTTCCTGCGAAATTATAGCATTCTCTTCCCAACAAGACAAATAAATGATAAAATGCATAAATCTTATGTTCAAAGAGAGAGGATATCAAAAATGAAAAGAATTTTTATCACATTACTTGCACTTTTTATGGTGCTGTCACTTGCAGCTTGCGGCCGTGTAACAGACGCAATACAAGAAGCGCTTCGCGCGCCCAGCCGTGGGCAGTGGCATGAAAATGTTTATGTAAACGAATTTATGGGTTTCCAATTTACACTTCCCAACACGTGGTATTTTAATACAGACGTTGAGCGTGTGCATATAATAAATTAAGGATGATACCAATGAAAATTTTTTTAGTAAGACATGGACAAACCGCATGGAACGTAGCTGGACGCTGGCAAGGTTCCACCGACATCCCCCTAGACGAAATCGGACAACAACAGGCGCAACGCCTCGCGGAAAAAATGGCAACCTATAAGCTAAACGCGATTTATTCTAGCCCTTTACAACGCGCCGCCGCCACAGCCCAAGGTGTGGCCGACAAATTTTCCCTGCCAATAATTTTCCGCAGAGACCTGGAAGAAATCCGCTTAGGCGAGTGGGAAGGCCACACCGTCCAAGAAATAATAGCAAAGCACCCGTGCCATTACGACAAATGGGAAAATCATCCACAAGAAAAATTTGACCCGAACATAGAAACGCATTACGAACTGCAACAACGCGCATGGAAGGCTTTCGACGAAATCTGCCAAATAGAAACCGGCAACACCCTGATAGTCACCCACGGTGCATGGATAAACCGCCTTATATGCAAACTAACCGATACTCCGCTACAATACCGTATGGATTTTCCCGTCTCCAACGTGGGGATAAATATAGTAAAGTGCATAAAAGACGGTGATATAAGAAATTATGATGTACTTACGCTTAACGATATATCCCATTTAGATTTGTAACGGCTCTTCTAATCCTACAGTAACAATTCCACAATCCAAGGAATAACATAGCATAGGCACTCCCTGTAAAAAATTATCCACGTCAAAATCCAATGCATACCGGATTGCCTATATTCTCATCTGTAGGAGCAATATCATGCCATTATCATTTCAGCGTCCGCCCCGCTCTGTTTTTGCGCAACTAAAATCGCAGAACAGTTTACAAGAACCCATGCAAGAAACTATACAAGAACACGAAAAACATCCTGAACCAACCGACCTGTCGGATTTTTTTCGCTTTTACCCACTGATGTCAGAAACACGGGAGCAACACAACCAAAGCATGAGGACAAAGCAAGTAAACCCACTACCTTTATCCCGACAAAAAAACGCACATGAAAAAGGACGTTCTTCGACACATGCGCAGAACCAGCCACGGCAAAATCCATTGCATAATACCGGGCGCGGTATGCAAGGCACTCCTCCTGCTTCTTCCCATATGTCACACCCATCAATGACACGCCAACCCATGCAAAACCAGCCCCCCGTTCCACAAAACGCCCCACATATTCATCCACATACACCAACTTCGGCAACGGCACAGCCATTTATGCAAAATCAATCACTCTCACCACAAACTACCCCTCCTACCCCGGAAAATGCCGCCGAACAATTTCGCCGTATAAATAAAAATTTGCCTGACGGCGTTATGTTCGAACCTCTTGACGAAGATATCATGCGTCTGTTAAAGGAAAACGGACATCTTGAAAAAAAGCAATCCGCACCACAAAACGCAGCACCCCAGCCCCCGCGGCAAACCACTCAGCAACCGGCAATGCCGATGCCGCCATCCCCGGCCACAACTCCCCCACCCACTAATATTGAATTCGAAAAAATCACCACAACTCTACAAAAACTTGCCCAAAATGAACAAAACGCCCATATTTTCTATTCCGGGATAGCCAAAAATGCTCCCGCAGACGAAACAAAAAAATCCCTAACCGATATGGCCGGGGACTGTAATGCACGTCTGACGCAATATATTCAAATTTTGCAAACGCACTTTAACCTAACCTTTGTCCCTGCAGTAAAAGATATAAACACAGCAATGCCTTTCGAACAAGCCATCTCTCTTGCAATACTCGAAGAAAACAAAGCTCTGACTACTCTGGGAGAACTACTCGACCACGCAGAAGAGACTTCTTTGGAACGCCAAATTCAACGAATTTTAAGCAAAAAAATCGTTGCTCATCAATTATTATTATCAATTCGTCCATGATTTTTTATACCACCACAATCCTTTTCCCACGTTCACTCCTATACCCTCCGGGTTCCCCTGACGCAATCCGATAAATATCTCCCGCCACAAGTTCCTGCTCCAACATTTTTGCCGCAAAATCTCCCCCTGCCAGCAAACTATCAATCGCCACACCATGCGTAATTACAGGCAACCGTGCCTTTCGCACAATTTCGCCGACAATCTCCGCCGACGCTTTACGAAAACCCAGCACCCGTATATACTGCACGCCACCGTTTTGCTCAAAAGTTGTCATTTCCGCCGCGCCAATCCCCAGCAAAATACCACACACTGCCCGTTGCAGCCTTGTGTAGACATATCGCTTAGTCTTTACCGCTGAAAGAATTTCAGAAATTTTCGAATACTCCCCACACATCCGCCTAAACCTATTGCCAAGCCCCTCTCCCAATCCGTCCGCCGCGTCAGGTTTTGCATAAAGCAAATATCGAAACACATCGCTAAAATCATCCAGCGAGGCAAATTTAGGGGCTTCTTTCAGTATCTGCAACACATTAACAGGTACAAATTCCGATACAAAACGGTATTTTTCCGTCATTTGCGCCGGCTTTGTACATTGTGTATCGTAGTCAATATCTAAATTGCCGAATCCGCGCAACTCTTTCCGTATAGCCGTGGCCGAAGGCCCCCCACTCCGCCTATGCGTTGTAAAAACATTCATTCTATCCCCAAGCAACTTAACTGCCTTGCAATATTCCATAGCCAGTCCATTATTGGGCAAACTCAACAACCCGTCAGAAACCTTACCACTAAGACAAGCCTCCAAAGCCGCCCCCTTCGCAGCTGCAAAGGACAACCCCTTATCAAGCCCGTTTCTCAAAATTTCCCGGTACAACGGTGGTTCTTCTGCCAACACTTGCCCCGCCCGGACAATCTCCTCCAAATTACCGGACTCGCTACCAAAACACAGCGCGTCTACAACACCGGTAGCATCCAAAAGACCAACCGCGCCCCGCGCAAAATAATCCGCCCCACCAATTACATACCCCACAGGCAACTCAATAACAACGTCTACCCCATGCATCAGAGCCATCTCAGTCCGTAACCACTTGTCGCAAATTGCAGGTTCGCCCCGTTGTACAAAGTTACCGCTCATCACCGCCACAACATATTTGCACCCAGTAACAGCCCTTGTTTCGGCAATATGCACCTCATGCCCGTTGTGAAACGGGTTAAGCTCAACAATTACACCAGCCGCATACATAATTTCATGTCTCCTTCGCCCGCTTTAATGAAATTACTTTTTCAAGTGGCTAGTGTCACTAGCCACTTGAATCCGTAAACAAATTATAGACAATAAAATTTAAATTTTCATAAAGATTAATGATATAATATCAGAAATTGGACTTCTTGCGTACCTGTTAAGCGGAATTTTACACAAGCAGATTTGAAACAGCGCGAGGAACATGCGCGGTTTTTTTACATATCATTAAAATGCGTGTATAATTAGAATACGTAGCATATATTTTTATTGTAAACAAAATTGGCGTATTTGGCGTATTTTTCTATGAAAATATAAGAATGAAATAAGGTGATTTGATGCAAGATATACGAGGCACGATTGCAAACTTGACTAAAACAGCGGCAAAATCTTCCGGAGATTTTTTAAAGACGACTAAGCTTAGCATGAGTCTTGCGAGTGAAGAAGGCAATTTGAAAGCGTTGCAGCTGGAACTTGGCCGGAAGGTTCACGAAATTTACCAGTATGGTGGTTCGCTGGGCAAGTTTTTTGATGAAAAATATCTTGAAATTGAAGCATGTGAGCGTACAATTGCGGAAATTAAACAGCAAATTAGCGAGATAAAGGGTACAAAACAATGTACCAAATGCGGCAAAACTGTTGACCGCGATGCGGAATTTTGCCAAAAATGCGGAATTCGTGTAGAATTGGGGAATACTGTTTTTTCTGAACAAATACCCGAGGCTTCGCAAACGACGTCCGATTTTTTTGAGAATGCTCCTTTACCAAATACGACATCACCACCAACTGCACCTTCACCACCCGTACTTACTACGCGCACATGCAGAGTGTGCAATTCGGAAAACGAAAGCGGAACAAAATTTTGTCTCACCTGCGGAAGAATTCTGGATTAATTTTTTCGTGAAATTCGAAACATCTAGGGGGTTAGTATATGAAATGCGAAAAATGCAATGTAAATAATGCGACAGTATACCTTCAGCAAATTATTGACAACGATAAAACGGAACTTCATCTTTGCAAAACCTGTCATGAGGTAAATGTGGACTCCGACGACTCGGAGTTTATTTCCCATATCCTTGACGCGATTGCAAAAGAAATTTTGGGACAAATTTCACATATTGCCGCAAAGAAATTTTCTCTTAAAAATGCTACCATCACTTGCTCCACGTGTGGGATAACTTTCGAGGAACTTAAAAAGAATAGCAATTTAGGCTGCGCTGCCTGCTACAAGTCATTTTCAAAGCCATTGCAGGAGCTTCTTAAAGAAACCCATGTGGGAATAAAGCATAGGGGTAAGTACCCTAAGCGGTCAGGGGCTAAGCTGTGGCAACTTAACAAAATTGACGAGCTGCGTACGCTTTTGCGCAAAGCTGTGGAAGATGAAGATTACGAAAAGGCGGCACTTTTTAGGGATGAAATACGAGAACTTGATTCGCCTGTACAGGAGGTGGAGCATTGAGCTGGTATAAAGACACCGATGATAAACAAATTTTATCTTCGAGAGTACGGCTTGCACGCAACATAGATAATTATAATTTTCACCGCAAACTGGACGCTAATGATGCCATTATTCTGGTACAGGAAGTTCAAGATGCCGTTTATCAGACGGATTGCTTCCACTTTTTTCAAGAAGTTGAGCTTGATGAACTTGACGATGTCGACAAGCTCGTTTATTTGGAGAAACATATCATAAGCCCGCAATTTCTAAAAGGTAGTTTACCCAAAGGAGTTTTCGTCAGCGATGACAAAAATGTTAGTATCATGATTAACGAGGAAGACCATGTGCGTATTCAGTCTGTACGGCCGGGAGATGATTTGGACTATTCGTTAAAACTGGCTAACCAAGTGGATGACTATATAGAAGAACATTTGGACTTTGCCTTTGATGCCGAACTCGGGTATTTGACCGCCTGCCCCAGCAATGTGGGTACGGGGTTAAGGGCGTCGTTTATGATACATTTGCCTTGCTTGGATGAAACCGAGCTATTGGAAAAACTGATTCCATATATCACCAAAGCGGGTATGACCATGCGTGGGATATATGGCGAGGGTACCGCACCTATGGGAAGTATTTTTCAGATTTCCAACCAATATACTTTGGGTAAGTCCGAAGAAGAAATTGTGCAGAGTTTGAAAGATGTTACGAAAAATATTATCAAGCATGAAAATTTGGCCAGGGATAAAATGCTTTCTAAAGGGCGAAGCTCTTTACAGGATAGAGTGTACCGCGCCTATGGAGTTTTGGCCTATTGTCGCAAAATTTCTGTGACAGAGGCTATGGACTTTCTTTCGGATATTAGGCTGGGGTATCTTACGAAAATTTTAGAACTGCCTAAGCCGGAGAAACAGATTTATCAGATTATGATGGAGATTCAACCGGGGCATTTGCATCGGTTCGCTAACAAGGGTATGAGTGAAAGCGAAACGGATGTTGCACGTGCAAAATTTCTACGCAGCATTTTCAACGAGTCCCTCGCGGGGAGCATGCCCGGCCACAAGTAAACGAACTTTTGGTGTCTCAAAGCCGGATACAAATTTGTTCATAACAAAGGAGCTACATAAATGACAGGTCCATTTACGGAAAAAGCACGACAAGCAATAGCAAATTCTCAGCATATTGCGGTAGCCATGGGTAGTCCGCTTGTGGGTACGGAGCATTTGCTGTTAGGGCTTGCAAAAGTCAAAGATGGCGTTGCCGCTAAAATTTTGGAAGAGCAGAAGATTACAGCAACAGATATCGAACGGCATATTCAAGCGGCCATGAACGGCCAGGTGCCGCCTCCCGTGGCATTGGCAGGGCCTACGGGCTTTACGCCGCGCAGTAAGCGTGTTATTGAAATGAGCCAGCAAGAAGCTCTGCGTACCAAGACCAATTATATCGGGACGGAGCATTTGCTTATCGCGCTTTTACGTGATACAGAGTGCTTTGCTTATAATATTTTGACAGTACTTGGGCTTAACGTGCAGCGGGTCTTTGCCGATGTTATGCAAATGTTGGGCGAGCCGCAGCACCCACAACACCCCGGTATTGCACCACAGCAACAAGGAGCGCGTACTTCTACTACGCCTTTTTTGGATAAATACAGCCGCGATTTTACTCAAGTGGCACGAGACAATATCCTTGACCCTATTATTGGACGTACCAAGGAGACGGAGCGGGTTATTCAGATTTTGAGCAGACGCACCAAGAATAATCCCTGCTTGGTTGGTGACCCGGGGGTTGGTAAAACTGCCATTGCAGAAGGACTTGCGCAACGTATTGTTGCAGGAGATGTACCCGAAACTGTAAAGGATAAGCGAGTTGTGGCACTGGACTTGGCGGCTATGGTCGCGGGTACTAAATATCGCGGGGAATTTGAAGAGCGCATAAAACGGGTTATACAGGAAGTCTCGGGCAATTCGAGCATTATTTTGTTTATTGACGAGTTGCATACTCTAATCGGTGCCGGTGGCGCGGAAGGGTCGCTTGATGCTGCCAATATTTTAAAGCCCGCCTTGGCACGTGGGGAAATGCAAGTTATCGGAGCCACCACGCTTAACGAATATCGCAAGTACATCGAAAAGGACGCGGCGTTAGAGCGGCGTTTTCAGCCTGTAATGGTGGATGAGCCTTCCGAAGAAGAAGCCATTACAATTTTAACCGGCATAAGGGACAAATACGAAGCGCACCATAAAGTACAGATTACTGATGATGCCATTGAAGCGGCCGTTATGCTTTCTGCCAGATATATTGCAGACAGGTTTTTGCCGGACAAGGCCATTGATTTGTTGGACGAAACAGCATCGCGTGTGCGGTTGCGTTCTTTTACCGCACCGCCAAATATTAAGGTTTTGAATGAAAAAATTGCCGAACTTGAGGCGGAGAAAGAAGAGGCCATCAAATGCGAAGAGTTTGAAAAGGCCGGGATGCTTAAACAGCGGCAAAATGCTTTGCGAGAGCAACTTGAAGACGAAGAAAAACGCTGGAAAGATGCCCATACAAAATCCCATCACGTAGTTGATGCGGACGAAATTGCGGCTGTTTTGTCCAATACCACGGGTGTACCTGTTACTCGGTTGCAGCAAGAAGAGCGTACGCGTTTAATGGATATGGAAGAGATAATTCACAAGCGGGTTATCGGGCAGGAAACGGCGGTTTCTACCGTGTCTAAAGCGATACGGCGCGGACGTGTGGGGCTTAAAAGCCCTAACAGGCCTATTGGGTCTTTCCTTTTCCTTGGACCCACAGGGGTTGGTAAAACGCATTTATGCCGCGCACTTGCGGAAATTTTATTCGGGGATGAGAATTCCATTATTCGGGTGGATATGTCCGAATTTATGGAGAAGCATAGCGTTTCGAGGCTTATAGGGTCGCCACCGGGATATATAGGATACGACGAAGGCGGCGAATTGAGCGAAAAAGTTCGCAGAAAGCCTTACAGCGTTGTACTTTTTGACGAAGTGGAGAAAGCGCACCCTGACGTGTTTAATATTCTGCTGCAAGTGCTAGACGACGGGCATATTACAGACGCACAAGGGCGGCGTATTAATTTCAAAAACACGGTTATAATCATGACCAGCAACCTTGGCGCACGAAATATTGTTAACCCGAAAAAATTAGGTTTTGCCCCGGATGATAACAAGGAACGCGGATACGAGGACATGAAAAAGTTGGTTATGGACGAGGTCAAAAATTTGTTCAGACCTGAATTTTTGAACCGGATTGACGACACGATTGTTTTTCATCCGCTGGATAACGATGATATAAAGAAAATTGCCACGCTTTTACTGGAAGAAACAGCGTCTCGGATTAAATCTAACATGGATATTGAATTGGTATTTTCCGATGCGCTGGTGGAGCATATTGCTACCGACGGATACGACCAGATGTACGGCGCAAGGCCGCTAAGGCGGGCAATACAAAATAAAATTGAGGATGAACTGGCCGAGGCTATTTTGCAGGGGCGTTTCCATGAGGGATGCAGTTTGCGCGGGGATTTTGTTGATGGAGCGGTGGTTTTTGAAACAACACCAGGCGTTAAGGATTAAGCGGAATATATCGGCGCAAACAAACTTCTACAAAAATTAGTATTTTCTCAAACTTACGCATACTGGACGGCAACCTGTCGTCCTGCAAATACATAGTATTGTAAGTTTGAGTTTACAATACGACACATTTTTAAAGGAGGATTTTTATGGATTACAAACCACGTAAGGAAGTAGTTGCCGCTATGTCCATTGTGCAAATTGGACTTTTTATCGTAGGGCTTGTGAGCATTTTATGCAAGCCGCTACCAATGAACATGAAATGGAAGTGGATTCCGCTTTTATTTGTTAACTTTCTCGGGCCTATTATTTATTTTGTGGTTGGGTCCAAGCTGTTAGATGAAAAAGCGGAGCAGTTTTGTGAGTTTGGTATTTGCGAATGATGGATTTTCGTCGTTCTTATGCTAAGCCATAATAAAAATATCCCTATCAGCTTAAATCTGCACTTAATAGCTTCGTCTAATAATGCCCCTTATGTCATGTTGACAAAGGGCATTATTTGTTTTGATTACTTTGAAGAGGAATTCTTATTATCGAGAAACAAATTAACACAAAGCCCAAACGCCACCAGCACACCACCAATTAAATTGCGCGAAGACAGGTACCCTGCAAGCACAATGTCAATTAGAATCCCCGCAAAAATTTTGCCGATGAACACGAGCAAGGTCAAATAAAATGCAGATATTTTTATAACCGTGACATTGCTTATCAGTACAACGCACACCCCCAGCATTCCACCAAAATATATCCACCAAATTGAAAAGTTGGGTGCGAAATGAAATGCTGCAATTTCTCCTCTTCCCAAAATAAGAAGTACAAAAACGGCGAAAACAAGACCTACCATATAGTTACAAAACGTTGCTATACGCAAATTGGTCATGCTGGACAGCCCGGCGTTTAATGTACGTGATACCACAATGCTTGTCCCTGCAAGAAACGACAGAACAACGGCCAATATCTCGATGCTGTTTATCATATAAACTATGCCAACAATAATCAGAACCAGCCCGATTATCTTCCGCGCGGAAAACGGGTGCTTTTTCATGCCCAACAGCCCGTACTGGTCTACAACAAGCCCGGTGACAGCTTGTCCCAAAAGGCCTAGCGCAAGCAGCGCAGATACGCTAATACGCCCGAATGACAGATTGTTAAACACAGTAGTAGTTAACCCTACCGCGCCTCCCAAGTAAAAAAACCACGGTATTCGCGCATTAGAAAAAAGCGCGGAAAAAACCTTGTCGCGCTTTATAAGCAGCAGTGCTATTGTAGGCGGCAGCCCCGCCAAATGTATGATAACCGTTGCCGTATAAATACCATATTGCCCGGTTAGACCGCCGTTTACGGCAATCATTACCGCAATTATTATGCCTGTCAGCAGGGAGAGAAAATAAAACATTAATAGACCTCAACTAGCTGGCTGCTGATATACCCCGTTGTTCCGCTAGGGGAAAGCACACGTAGCCAATACAGCCCCGGCACGTCCGAGTCAGGTGCAAATGCGTGCAGATATACCATTTGGTCATAATCCCATAAAATTTCTATTACATTGTAATCTAAAATGCCCGGACCGTCTCTCAGGCGCGCGCCGGATTGACCAAGCTCGTTAAGTTGCAAGATTATTTCCGATTCTTCCCACGCGGATGGGTCTATATTGTCCGATGCGTAGGTTGTCTGTGGTGGTGGGACAGATGTATCAGGCTCGTCTTCTTCATCAGGGATAGTGGGGGCGGGCTGCTGCGTGGTATCGACAACCATAACCGGTGTGGCGTATCTTTGATGCAGTCCAAAGGAGGGTATCCACAATGTTGCTACTACAAGGCAAAATATCATCAGGCGTAAGGTGAATTTTCTGGAGCGTACTACCATTCCCGTGTATTTTGCATGAGCTAATGTGGTACGATTTTTTTTCACTTTGTCACACAGGTCCAAAAATCTTTCGCTGTATGGCTCTTCGTTTTTACTGTACTTGATGTACATTGCTTCTTGCGGGGTTTCCACAGCGAAATAATTCCATATGCGAAAAATTACATGGTAGTAAAACAGCATCAGAAATGGTGCCAGTATATACTGAAAAAATTGTGCGAATAAATAAATGAGCAGCCAAGTAATAAGCAGAAGCAAAATTGTACGAACAATGAAATTTATATGAAGCCAATCGCTGAACAAATGGGTATACAAATCCCCTGCCCTATCAAATGTCATACGAATTATTGTCATGAGTGCGGTCAGTCCTTTCCATCATGCTATAGAATAAACCTTTCTATGGACTAAACGCTACAGGCAAATTTTGCCATATAAGCGACAAATGTTTTTTTTAATGCGCAAAAATGCATGTTCTGATAGAAAATAGCTGCCTATTAGATAGCGGATGCTTGTTGATATGTCGGTACTTTTCACATTCAAGTCGCTGTCTTTTGCACTGGTATCGGTGCCCATTACATCATCACAGGCTTTTAGTATGCCCAACATTACAAAAATTTCTGCATTACCGGAATGGATTTTGCCTCGGCGTATAAATGTATCTGGGATTCTTTTTAAATCGGATAGCGATAATTTGTTCAAATTTGCGTCAATCCATTCCGCTTCACGTGTGTATAAAGCTTCGTGACGGGGTATACGGATGTGGAGGAATTCCGATTCTGTAAAGAAGCGAATTGGTAGGATGTATGGAGTTGAATATTTCAACTGGTGATTCTCACTCACCAGTTGAATTTTATTCGCAGGGTCGGCGTTTGCTATCATCGTATCAGAGTTGTACTGAAACAGCTCCCCACCCGGCTGCCCAACTCTTGTTGTTTTCTGGATTGCTTCGTTCCTCGCAATGACGATATTAGCTTGTTCCGTTATGAGTCTATCAGTGTCCCCTGTATCAATATGCGAATTAACATCTATTACATAATCCGAAGAAAACCGCGCTGTCGCCGTCCCATTTTCCAAAAAAATCAGGTGAAGGCCTTTTGTGTTTCTTGGCTCACGGGCGTAGGTGCAAAATCCTAATAAATGCTTTGTCTCTATTGGCAAGTGCTTGTACAATTCTGTGAGGAAGCATAACACATATTTATGCATGTCTGCGAGGGGAACAGGTACTATTACATATGTTTTTTTCGCGCTGTATATTGACGCGATTACACAACGTGCTGTGTGTTGAATAAGTGAAACGGGCAGAATTTGTTCAGCCTCGGTTGCATTGGAGAGCAATTCGAAATTTGAATCTCGAAGGAGTTCGGATTTCGAACGACCTGGTTGCATGAGGGTAAATTTGCTTTGCAAATTACCCACCTTTGCAACCGAGAAAAGTTCCTTTTCTGCAATTGTGGGAAGATTACAAGCAGAGTCGGTTCCCACGCTATTGTCAGTCAAAAACCGTACATCCTCTACCCTGCCGATATCCTGCAAAACATCATCAGCCATTTCTAGCGGTAATATGTAATTGTGCGCAAAAAAAGCCGACCTTTGTCCCGTAAAATCGGCCTTTACATAAACCGCCTGCCCAAGCAGCATCTTCCCGCAAGGATAATGTGCTACCGTTATCGCAGGTGGGCAAACCGCGTAATTTTGCAACGCGGGAGAAGTAGGATACACACAATACGGATGAACATTTTCTTTGATAAACGTCTCCGATAATCCTGCAGAACAAGCAACTGTCCCATACCCTTCCGACTGCAAAAACATAGTACGCCGCGCGCGAGTGTACATTTGCTGCTCAATTACCAAATTACTTGTATTCATAGCCTTCAATATACCCAAGCTGGTACAAAACCCACAAAAGCGGTTCATCTACCCGCACGGGCGCGAAAGACGCCACCCGCTGTCCGTCCGGTTGCGACCCCAGTGCTGACACGCCAAAAAAGCCCAAATGATAAAACCGCCGTTTTAGTGCGTTTCTAAAATTTGGATCCACCCGCCCGATAAACTCTTCAACTTCGCCGTCAATATTATAATACTCCGTCAGGTTAAAAAATCCCTTATGGGTGTAATTTCTAAACATGTGGCTGTTTGAGCGTACATACTCTCCGTCATCACGCAATGCGTGCAGCAAATCTGTTTTTGTAAGCACAACCGCTGTAGGAATTTCCGAGACGCCGCCACCTTGCTTGTAGATATAATCTTCCACCAAGCCGCTTAATACTTCCGTTGGTTCGTCGAAGAATTGCATGTCATACTCCAGGGCATTCTTCAGCTGAATCTTTCGCCCGACAGCCCTAAACTGCAACGGGTCTACCAAGAACAAAATACCTGTGGAGTTACGAATATGCGCCGCATAAATGTCCATATACGAGGTGTCAACAATTCCCTCACCCGCCACATCAAAAAATGCGATGTTAATTTCGGGCTTCGCCTCATCTGCAAAGGAAAAGGTAAAAATAAGCGGCTCCTGTTGTTTTTCCTTCTGGGTTGGTTCAAGCAGCAATCCTTCGACGACAAGCGGCTCTTCATATTCCAGTTTGAATTTGCGCCCCATCTCGTTGTTAATTGGCGTACAAAAAATATCAAAATTATGCGGCGTAACCGTTTTTAGCGTATGAATAAGCGACGTAAGAAAAACCGACTTCCCTGCGCGTGTCGCACCCACAACGGAAATAATTGTACCGGGTGCAAAACCCGCGCTTTGCGGAATGTCGTTGTGGCAATAAGGGCAAATGCGCCGTGTTGTTATATTATCAAAATCATCTCTGAGGCTGCACAGCACTCTGCGATAATACCCTTTGGATACCTCGCTAAAATGGTCGGGGTCAAGGACTGCGGGGAGTAATCCTGCCGTGTCCATATGAAATTTTGCGCGATAGCTGTCCAGTACCTTGTCATAATCATATTCTGCATCCGACGCGTCCGACGCACGAAACATTATTCTATCGTGGGCAAAACTACGAAAGCAATAAAGACATACGATATTGTGAGTCTTGTCTCGTGCCGCCCGCGTTATGGCGGCCTTTTTTCTAAACAATCCCATATGCGACCTCATCCATAACAAAGAATCGTATATATTCGTTTTTCATAGTTCGCACTACGCGATTTATCGGCTGGCCGGGAGTAACCGTTTCGTCAAAATGATACAATACCCCGTCAGTAATATCCTGTGGCAATCCGTTCTTCTTTTTCACATAGCAAATAATATTTTCATGCACGGGATAGTTCACTGATATGGTTATTTCGTGGTTTTTATACTCTCCGATTGTTTCTTTCATACTACAGGAGATAATTGTTTTCTCTATGAAAGTGACACTGTTCGACTCCGTCTGGTCGTACAAAACATATTCACCTTGTGCATCTTCTGTGTTGCAAATACCCCCGTGTGTAACTGACCACACTAGCGGATATATGCGAAAAATTGCTTCCCCCTGTGTTTTCTCAGCCAAAAAGCCGCTATGCTTCCTATACTCCTGCAATGTTAGCAATTTAACTGTCTCTGTCTCGCCCCGTAAAATACAAACATTTACCTGCTCCAGTGCAGGCGGCCAGTCAAAGGTAATCCTAAGTATATCGCTATCGTTGTGGCATTTTACATTTTTGATAACGTAGTCTCCCGGTGGGATAATTTGCATAGAAAAGCCCCTCCTGTAGTCATTTTAGTTAAAAACAGTCCGAAAGCGAGACCTAAATGCGCGGCATCAGGCGCAGTGAGCGTAGCGAACGTTTCCCGCGTCACATTAGGCGCATTTTTGGGCGAAGCTTGAGGCGATTTTCAACTTAAATGACACGATACAACCTATTACAGTGTATCGCAGGAAGGAGCGGGTTAGAACTTGATATTACGCGGTTTAATATTAAAGTTTTTATATTAATTAACGAATATCATAATAACTATTTCCACAATACCTATCTCTATATCACGGTTTCAATATCATGATCAACACTAACTTCAAATGTTTTAATTTTGATTGTTTTCCAAATATTTCAAAGCTCATCTAACCCTTGTGAATTCATAAAAATCCATTCATACTTCTCAATCTACTATACACTTCGGAAGGCGAGAATTCTGAAATAGCATATACATTGCTTAAATCGATCAAATCACTTTTAAAGCACTTATCATTACGCTGTGATGCTATTTCGTACCCAACTTCTTTAACAACCTGTAAAAATTCATCCTTTTCATAATCAAATACGCATTCGAATAATCCATGTATTGACAATGCGTATGATAAAACTTCACAAATCGAATGTCCAATGAGGTACATACCTTGGTTTTCATCTCTATTAGGAAAAATATTGTAAATATTAATGTTATCACCATCTTCGACCATGCAATAATGACAACCACCAGTTCCTGTCATAGCAAAAATAACTGAACCACTAGGAGTTTCGTTATAGCTTTCAAACTCATCCACAGGTATAAAGCCGAGTGTTTCTCCTAATGAGCCTTTAACATATTGACCATATCGTCCAAAATAGCTTTTATACGCATTAAGAAATTTTTCCTTTTCGTCTTTACAGATACTCATTTGTTATCAACCTTTCAAAGTTACAATAGACCTCTTGCAAAACTTTTGAGTTAGTAGCTATTAATATCCACTATGGTTTGAGCATTTATAACTATAATCTAAAATTTTGCAAGAAGTCTTATATGGATTTCTTGCTTTTATCAGAAAAATATCAAGAACATGAAAAAATATTTATTAAAACCCACCACCCCATCTCGGATCCATTCTGATGGAATTAAGTTCTCTAATTACATCAGCGGCTGTTGCATTTGAATTATTGTTTAGGAACGCTCTCCAATGTGCGTCGTAAGCAGGTGACCAAGCTTGATGTCCATTTATTACACCTGGGCCACTACCACTTACCCAGGCACCAAATTGAGGATCATTTACATTTAATCCCTTTCGAGCGAACTCATTTCTAAAATTCCACGGTAATCCATGATGTGCTTGTGGAAATAGCATATCAGTAGGAGGAGATCCTTGTCTTAGCATTGCGGTACGTAATCCTCCACGATAAGTTGGTGGGGTTATAGGAGGTCTTGTTCCAAGCATACGCCAATTTCGCACTCTAGAAGTAGCACTTCTTATCGCAGTAGTAACCTCCTGTACAGCATGTTTACCGGTTACATAAATTAAAGCAGGTTGAAGTGTCCACTCATGCAACACGCCCATAGTACGGTAGCCTAATTCTCTTGCTTGTGCCCTGCTCAAGTTTGCAAAATTATTAAACTGGTGGCTATTTTGCGACATCCACACTGTGTTTTCAAGTAGTGCTTCATCAAGCGCACCCATGATAATTCGCAACTCGTCCCATGTGTATTGGCCTGTAAACAATTCAACTGAGAATTCCCCTACGGCATTAACTAAATGCACTATATCTACCATAAAATCAGATGCGTTTAGGAATATGTGCAAGCCACCTTCCAAAATGTCTAATAGCAACTCGGGATGATACGATAAAAGGCCATAAATAAACTCCGCAGCGTTAAGACCTACCCGCGTAACACCTTGTATACTGTTTATTAATGACCTTGCACGCCCCGGTCCGGCTTGGCTTGTTGCAGCAATCCTGCTATAGCCTTCCATTATGTACCAGTCGGATAGTGCCTCCATTGCTATGTACGCACCAAGTGGCTGTACACCTAACGGGTGCACACCACTTGGTGGAAATATTATAAAACCTATATAAACCCATTCGTCATCAACCAGCGCAAATACTTCACCAATATTACCGCCGAAACTCATGTCGCGGGCTACACCTATATACACATTCCTAAATGAGCCAAATGTAGGTACCGGCACTGTTGTTGTGTATACTTGCGTTTGGGTGGCTTCGTCGAAATACAGATACCATTCAATGCTTTCACAAAAATAGAATTCTTCGTCGGTGGAATGGTTATCATCATCTGCTATTACCGCAATGAAAAAGAATTGCTCTACTGTGCCGCATACTGTAACTATTACATTTTGCCTATTTTCAAGGTTAGGGGTGTTTGGAATCGGGTTAAAGCGAATTTCTTCGCCTTCTTCAATTATTTCATAAACGCGTGCTGTAGTATTGTCAGTGGATGTAAATGTATGACCGCCAGCCGCCGGAGCAGTAAACCTAAACCCTTGCGTTCCTTCTTCATTTGTAGAGGCCTCCGTTGAGCCAATGAAAACTTCTTCAAAATGGGATATAAGGTTCGGGTGGAATGGGTTTAGGCCCAATAAGACAAGCTCGTGAGCAGGAGTGACAGTTACAAATAAGAGCATCGCAACTTCTGCCCGTGTAATGTTGGCATGAGGGCGAATTTCATTATCGCCAAAACCTCTTACAATGCCTCGTTCAAATAGGCCTTGTATTGCGTTTTGGTACATGGGAGTTATCTGATGTGCATCTGTAAATGGCATAGGTTCGGTAAATAACAGCTCCCCGGATTTTACACGATTCCATCTTTCCGCATCATCACCGCCTAGAATAGTGTACATTAGGAAAAATGCGAACTCTCTGCTAATTTCCAGCGAAACATCAGTACCATATTGTAAAAGCCCATTGTTTACGGCGTACCGAATATATTTATCAGACCAAGGCTCGTCAGGTCTACTATCAGGCAAAGGTATTCTTGCAATACGAAGTATTAATGCTAGAAATTGCTCTATTGTGGAAAATTCCGCCGGTCTGAATGTCCCATCGGGGAAACCTGATATTGTGCTGTTCAGTGCCAGATTGTGAATAGGTACACTTGCCCAGTAGTTTGGTGGTACGTCCGAAAAAGTAATTTCTTCTGCTACCATTGGAGCAATCAGACTATCAAAAGCCAGCGGTGCTTCCGCAAAAAACGCTGGTTGATGACCTGTATCATGTAAACTATTGCCTTTGAGTATCACCGCACGTCTAGCAGTTTGTCCTAAATTATCACCTATTCCCACCATGAGATTTATATTTCTGCCGCCTATACCGGTACCTGGGTTTGCTCTAAAAATAAACGTAGCGTAATTTTCGTGATAGTCGATAATATCGCTAAAAGTCCCGTATATGGAATCCCAGAAAAAAAACGGGGTCGCTCTTGGGTCTAGGGTACAATCGTCTACGTGCAAGGTTATCCTATATACACCACGGACAAAATCCAAGACTTCTACGCGTACGAAGTTGATAGATGGAAGTATTAAGCCAGTTAAATTATAAGCAAATTCTTGCTCAAATTCAACGCCATGACGACGAACTCTTGGTATTGGGTCTGGGTTTGGCTCAGGTTCCGGTTCGGGTATTGGCTCCGGGTCGGGATCAGGAATTGGCTCCGGCTCTGGTTCAGGCATATGCGCAGACATAAACTCTCCAAGCCTAATTTCATTTAACCCGCGTTGCCCTCTGGAGTCACCAATAACATACCTACCAGCACCGGCAATTTCAATCGTTCGCCTAAAATGCTGATTAGAAATTTGATATGCAACTTCGATTTGACCGCTTATGTCTGCGTCAACTCGTATGTACCATTGGATATGGATGTTATTGTCTGCTACAAAAGTTACATCATTTGCAATTTCTCTGGTGGCATTGTTAGATGTATGACGAACGCCTCCAAATGCGTTGTACTCATCTCTCGTTATTGGTGTAGAAGTGCTTGCCACAATTTCTGACATAGCAAAGGCTTGTACTGTTGAAAGTACCATTACAAAAACAAGAATTAGCGATAAGGCTCTTTTCATTTCTTACATTCCTTTCTGTCAATTAGTTTAATTTTGGTGGATATTGGAATTGTAACATAGAGCTTGTTTTATGTAAACAAGAAGTACCATATTTTAATGTACGAAGACACAAACAAACATTAAAAAGAGTTCTTTCCCGCCAATAGTCAGTGAAAATTATAAAAATAGCTATCAAGTGTTTTACTTTAAAAAGTGTTAACACTTGATAGCATTAGCCTAATATTTATTCGGATATAGAGTGAATTTTTATTCATTTACGTCTTAGATATCCATTTTACACCTTTGACAGCATTCATCCAAAATCCACATTTTTAATTTCTTACTCAAACATCGCCAGTATTTCCGCAAGTTCGTATTCATCATCAGAAATAACCGTCAATCCCCACACATGGTCACCAACCACAGTCACAAAAAAGTCATACATAAATGTAAAATCGTCAAACCCGATTAAATAACCTCCGGAATACCAATTGTGCGCGCCAATACGTGTTGTACCGGGTCTGACTTCGACATCTGTAACATCAAAACCGAATGAAACCCATTCTTCATGTTCCAGTGAAAGCATTATTCTAATGTAATCCGCAGTCGGGAAATTTCTCATTCCGCGTGGAAATTTTCTTACACCCAAATCCATAGACGAATAGTTGAACGTATCATATGCACTTAGCACCGGAACCGCTCCGCCGCGATCAATAACGGCAAGCCACAAGTCTTCGCTAATTTCGTCATCCGCAAATAATCTTGTAGCCAGTCCAATATCGATGGCAATGTCCGCACTTGAATCTGCCAAGTAATGCTCTGGCATGTTAAATGTAATACCTAGAGTCGGATTGTGATATACGTTATCGGTCCATGTCCCAAAAGCCGCAGTCGGTCTGGTTTCCGCGAGGGGAATAAGTCCTTCGGCATCTTCAAATCTCGGATTTATTTCGGCAAAGTAAGTAAGAAGATTTTCGATATCCGCAAGGTTTTGGCTTGTTATTGTAATAGTGCTGATAAACCTGCCCTGTATGTTAATGAACATACCTTGCTTTAAATCGCCAAAAGAGTCGAATGTCATATAGTACCAATAGTGTTCGCCAATTAGCCGCGGTTCTTCGTTAATTACAATATTCCGGATGCCCAAGGCGGTTCCACGTAAGCCATCAGCAATCTCTTCCAGGCCCTCTACCGGGTCAAGTCCACGTGCCGCTGTGGCTGGCACGCCTGTAATGGCAATTTGTATATTGCAACCGGTAAAAAAGTCGCTTGCGCGCATATCTTGTATCTCAATTTGGTTTTCGCCATCCAGGTCAAAATCGTCACCCAGCAGCTCGTCAACCATCTCTCCAACTAAACCTATTTGTGGTTTAGTCTTCAACAATAGGTTGTATATTATTTTTTTCTTTAATATTGCATTGTAATTTACGACTTAACTCCCGACGATTTTGGTGTTTAAATTTTTGTGAATATTTTCTGATAAAAAAATCTTTCTTATCAAAATGCTCATTCTTAATTATTAGTAGCCCCATTTTTGGTGTTTCAGGTCGATTCGCACAAAATTCACAGTTTGTATCACTGCATTTAGAATCGCTCCATATATTACACCAAGGACAACAATTAGCATCATATTTATCAAAATACAAAAGCCACTCATTACACTCGGTGCACTTTTCAGTTGATATAGTCCCATGTGAAAGCCATCTTTTTTCTTTTTTGTACAGCCATAATTTCTTTTTTGATTTCTTTTTCACAGCAATCTCACCAACTATATTAAATACTTCACGCTTAAATAAAATCCCCGATTTTATTTAAATTAGATTAAAACGAAAGCCCATACACAAAAGTGCATAGGCCTCCGTATTAAAACAATAAACAGTTACTAGTTACTCGCCAACCTCTTATAAGCCGCAAGTCTTTGCTTTGCATCTTCCTCGGATACCGCAAACAACTCTTTCGCGATTTCGGGGAATTCGCGCTCAAGAACTTTGTAGCGTGCTTCGCCGCTTATAAATTCTTGGAAGCTGGCTGTTGGCTCTTTTGAGTCCATAACAAACGGATTTTTGCCGTCTTTTGCCATTAGTGGGTTGTAGCGATATAGGCTCCAGTATCCGCAATCTACGGCACGCTTCATTTGTAGCTGGCTGTTGGCCATGCCGCCTGGTACACCATGGGCGATACATGTCGCGTACGCAATAACAATAGATGGGCCTGGATATGCTTCCGCTTCTTTAATAGCTTTTAGGGTTTGAGCATAGTCCGCACCCATTGCTATTTGAGCAACGTATACATAGCCATAGCTCATTGCCATTTGACCAAGGTCTTTTTTACTTACTTTTTTACCGCTTGCGGCAAATTTAGCCACTGCAGCCGTTGGAGACGCTTTGGACGCTTGGCCACCTGTGTTGGAGTACACTTCTGTATCCATAACAAGTAGGTTAATGTCTTCGCCAGAAGCGATTACATGGTCAAGACCGCCGTAGCCGATGTCATATGCCCAGCCGTCGCCACCAAATGCCCATACGGACTTTTTAACCAGCATATCGTCGGAGTCGATAACATATTGCAGCATTTCTTTCACTTTGCAATCCGCTTTTGCCATTGCGGCAGGGATTGCTTCGCGAATCTTGTCGCTGGCAACTTTAGATACTTCGCCATCTTCGCTTGTGCCTTTACGTGGTTGTTGCTTGTCGTAGTTTGCAAGCCAGTCTTTTGCTGCTGCGGTTAGCTCTTTTGTTACTTTGGCTTTTTGCAATTCGCGCAATGTGTCAGCAAGTTTGCTGCGGCGTTGTTTTACTGCCAATTGGAAACCAAGTGAGAATTCTGCCGTATCTTCGAACAGAGAATTTGCCCATGTTGGGCCTTGGCCTTTTGCGTTTTTGGTGTACGGCGTAGATGGTGCAGAGCCGCCCCAGATAGAAGAACAACCTGTAGCGTTACCGATGTATAAACGGTCGCCATAAAGCTGTGTGATAAGTTTTGTGTAAGGAGTTTCGCCACAGCCCGCACATGCGCCGGAGAACTCAAGTAGCGGTTGCTCGAACTGGCTGTTTTTAACGCTGGCAAATTTGTCAAACGGATTTTCTTTATGCGGCAGTGCAATCAAGCGGTTCCAGTTCGCGCTTTCTGCTTCCACAAGGTTTTCCATTGGCTCCATAACAAGAGCTTTCTCGTTTTTCTTGCCTGGGCAAACTTGGGCACAAACGCCGCAGCCGTAACAGTCAAGCGGAGAAATTTGGATTCTGTAGCTTAGGTCTTTTGCTTCCTTACCTGTTGCTGGCAATGTATCAAGACCTTTAGATTCCGCTTTGTCAAGCAAGAATGGGCGGATTGTAGCATGAGGACATACATAAGCACAGAAGTTACATTGGATACAGTTCTTAGAACACCATCTTGGAAGGTCAACTGCTACGCCGCGTTTTTCGTATGCAGACGTACCTTGTGGGAATGTGCCATCTTCGCGTCCTTTAAACGCGGAAACAGGTAGGTCTTCGCCACGAAGAGAGTTAACTTCGTAGTGGAAATCTTTGATAAACGCAGGTGCGCCTGCAAAGTCTGGACCCGGTGTATCTTCGGCTTTCGCCCAAGAAGCAGGAATTTTAACTTGACGTACTTTTTCCGCACCGGCGTCTATTGCTTTGTTATTTCTATCAACAACTGCGCCACCTTTGCTGCCGTATGTGTCGGTTACTGCTTCTTTCATATATTTAATAGCATCTTTTATTGGGATGATGCCTGTAATTTTAAAGAATGCCGCTTGTAAAATTGTATTGATATGACGGCCCATGCCAAGCTCTCTTGCGATGTCGATAGCGTTAACAACATACAGCTTAACGTTTTTCTTAGCAAGTTCGCGTTTCATTTGGCCAGGTAGTTTGTCTGCAAGCTCTTTGTCGCTCCACTGGCAACTTAATAGGAAAGTGCCACCCGGCTTAATATCGCTAACCATGTCATACTTATCTACGTATGATGGGCTGTGACATGCAACAAAGTCTGCCGCTTTTACCAAATAGGTAGAACGGATCGGTTGCTTACCAAAACGCAAGTGAGTACGCGTTACGCCACCAGATTTTTTCGAGTCGAAAGACGCGTATGACTGTGCGTACATATCTGTCTTTTCGCCGATAATTTTGATAGAGTTTTCGCATGCGCCAACTGTACCATCGGCACCAATACCCCAGAATTTTGCACTGTATGTGCCTTCTGGAACGATGTCAAGGTATTCGCCAACTTTAAGCGATGTGTTTGTAACGTCGTCTTTGATACCAATTGTAAAATGGTTCTTTGGTTTGAGGCTGTTAAGGTTTTCGAAAACAGCAACAATTTGTGACGGGAACACGTCTTTTGAACCAAGACCGTAGCGACCCGCAACAACTTGGATGTAAGACATGTCCGCTTCGTAAAGAGCTGAACAAACATCTTGGTAAAGAGGCTCGCCAAGAGAACCAGGCTCTTTTGTGCGGTCAAGAACCGCGATGCTTTGCACGGATGCAGGTAGCGCGCCAAGGAAATGCTTAATAGAGAACGGACGATATAGGTGAACAATCAGAAGACCAACTTTTTCGCCTTGCTCGTTTAGGTAGTCAACGGTTTCCGCAATTGCTTCACAGGCAGAACCCATGGCAATAATCACGCGGTCTGCGTCAGGCGCGCCGTGGTAGTTGAACAAACCATAGTTACGTCCTGTGATTTTATTAATTTCGTCCAAATATTCTTCAACGATAGCGGGAACCGCGTCGTAGAAAGAATTTGACGCTTCACGCGCTTGGAAGAAGATGTCAGGGTTTTGTGCTGTACCGCGAAGTTCTGGATGCTCTGGATTGAGTGCGCGCTTGCGGAATTCCGCAACTGCTTCTTTGTCCATAAGTCTTTCGAAATCTGCATAGTCGATAACTTCGATTTTTTGCGCTTCGTGAGAAGTGCGGAAGCCATCAAAAAAGTGCAAGAAAGGTACACGGCTCTTGATAGCTGCCAAATGAGCAACGCCACCAATGTCCATAACTTCTTGCACACCTGAAGATGCCAACAAGGCAAAACCTGTGTTGCGAACGCCCATTACGTCGGAATGGTCGCCAAAAATGCTAAGTGCCTGGCTGGCTACGGCGCGTGCGGATACGTGAAGTACGCCCGGCAATAGTTCTCCCGCCATTTTGAACATGCTTGGAATCATAAGCAACAGGCCTTGGCTTGCTGTGTAAGAGGTTGTTAGCGCACCGGCTTGAAGCGAACCGTGCATTGTTGCAGACGCGCCGCCTTCGGATTGCATTTCTACAACGGTTACCTCTTGGTCGAACAGGTTCTTCTTACCATTGGCTGCCCAAATGTCCACAAATTCCGCCATGTCGGAGGACGGGGTGATTGGGTAGATGCCGGCAACTTCGGTAAACGCATATGATACATATGCTGCCGCTTCGTTACCTTTCATTACTTTCATTTGCTTGCTCATTCAATTTCTCCCTTCGTGTATACGTGCAAAAGTGGGATTAAAAAAATTTTCCACTTGCGTATTGATGAAATATTTAAAACGCACAGGGTCAACTATACTACAAAATTTTGTCGATGTGTAGCGATTATATGTTCTATTCAATGTGGGAATTATTGTGTTGTTTTTAACACAGATATCAGCTGCTCTCACTTCGATTATTTTTCAACTGGTGAGTGACACTCACCAGTTGAAAAATAATATCATGTCAAAATACCATACAATTATTGATTTTATCAATTTTTATGCTATACTTTCATCGCTTGATAAATCTAAGAATTTGGTGATTTTATATGAACAGCAAAACAAAACAACTAACCACCCTGGCCATGCTAACCGCAATGGCATACGTAGTAGGCCTGTATCGCATAAATTTTATGGCCGCCGCGCCATTTCTCACTTACGACGCAAAAGACGTAATAATAGTAATAGGTGGGCTAATGTTTGGGCCGATGGCGGCTTTGGTAATGTCGGTAACATTGGCGTTTTTGGAAATGATAACCCACAGTCCCTCAGGCATTTTTGGTATGATAATGAACGCAATAGCAAGCGCGGCGTTTGCTTGTCCCGCGGCATACATATATTCGCGTATGCGCAACTTGAAAGGTGCGGTAATAGGAATAGCGGCAGGCATAGTAATTGCTACGTGCACGATGTTGTTATGGAACTACCTTATAATCCCAGTTTTTATGATAAATGTAACCCGCGCACAAGCGGCGTCAATGTTGCTGCCTGTGATCCTACCGTTTAACCTAATAAAAACAACCCTAAATGGCGCACTTGTAATGATGATTTATAAGCCAATTGTTGTGGTATTGCAAGCGTCCAAACTATACAATCCCGCAAGGTCGGGCTTACAGACACGTAACAGATTTTATATAGGTATAATGCTTACTGCTGCCTTTATTGCAATTAGCCTAATTTTGGTAATGCTGGCAATGCAAGGTGTCTTTTAAATGCCTCTACACATAACGAATAATTGCTTGATTTTTCTCAGTTTTTTGGAATAATTATAGGATGAAAAATAGTCAGGAGAGATATATTGTGAATGAAATAATCTTAAAAAAATACGCAAATTTGATAGTGCGAGCTGGTGGCAACGTACAAAAAGGCCAACCTGTAGTAATTGGCTGCGAAGTGGATAACGCAAACTTTGGTCGTATGGTAATGAACTGTGCCTACGAGGCCGGTGCGTCGGAAGTAATAATGGATTGGACAGACGATGCCGTAACCCGCGCAACTTTTCTTCACGCAGACAGCAAAATTTTCGACAGTTTTCCCGAGTGGAAAGTGCAAAAATTTAAAGAACAGGATGATGCAGGCGCACTCTACATTCGACTGGTCTCATCCGACCCGGATAACTTGGCCGGCGTAGAATCGGACAGGCTTCGTCGTTTTACAAAAAGTTCGCGCCAAGCCACACAGGAGCATTCAGCACTTTTGATGAACAGTTCCCTTCGTTGGTGTATCGCGGCAACTCCATCTCCAAGTTGGGCAAAAAAAGTTTTCCCCAATTTGGCGGAAGCCGATGCCGTTGAAAAATTGTGGGACTACATTTTAAAATGCTCTCGTGCAAATGTGGAAAATCCGCTTGAAGCATGGAAAACACATGTAGAAAACTTCACAAAACGTGTAAAATATTTAAATGAGCAAAAATTTACTTCTCTGCATTTTACAACGGGGATAGGTTCGGACTTCATATTGGGGCTGGTAGAAAACCATGTGTGGGAAGGCGGAGGAGATACCGATAAAAACGGAATTTTTTTCCTGCCAAACATCCCTACGGAAGAAATTTTTACTATGCCGCATCGCGAAAAAGCCGAGGGCCGGGTAGTAGCATCTATGCCGCTTTCGTATCAGGGTTCGCTTATCGAGGGCTTTGAAATGACATTCAAAGACGGCAAAGTTGTAAGCTGTAAGGCCGATAAAAACGAAGAAACTCTAAAAAACATTGTCGAAATGGACGAGGGCGCGGCACGTCTCGGTGAAGTTGCGCTGGTTTCAAACTCTTCACCAATAGGGCAGCTTGGCACGTTATTCTATAATACACTTTATGACGAAAACGCGTCCGCACATTTGGCATTAGGCAAGGCATATTCCAAAAACATGCAGGGCGGCGAACACATGTCTGTCGAAGAGCTTACAGCAAAAGGCGGCAACGATTCGCTCATTCACGTAGACTTTATGTTCGGCACGGCAGATATGCGTATTGCGGGTGTAAAAGCAGACGGCACGGAAGTTGTATTTTTTGATAATGGCGAATTTGTTGGATAAAACTTAGGCTTCATATTAAATTTTTTACGAGGTGATTTTATGCAATATCTTACAGTTGACCAAATCCGAGATAAGTTCTTGGATTTTTTTGTTAAGCAAGACCATTTTGTTTTGCCAAGCTATCCGCTTGTGCCGCAGGGAGACAAGAGCCTGTTGCTTATTAATTCGGGCATGGCTCCCATGAAGGCGTTTTTTACAGGGCAGGAAAAGCCGCCGTCGCCAAGAGTTGCCACTTGCCAAAAATGTATCCGCACAATTGATATCAACGATGTGGGCAAGGATGCGCGCCACGGTTCGTTTTTCGAGATGTTAGGTAACTTTTCCTTTGGCGATTATTTTAAAAAAGAAGTTATTCCATGGGCATGGGAATTTTTGACTAAAGAGCTGCAATTTCCTGAAGAAAGATTATATATCTCCGTGTATGAAGAGGACGACGAAGCCTATACAATCTGGCGTGATGTTGTTGGCATACCCGAGGAAAGAATTTATCGTTTCGACAAAAGCGAAAACTTTTGGGAGCATGGGGTAGGCCCATGCGGCCCGTGTTCGGAAATCCATTTCGACCGCGGAGCAGAAAGCGGCTGCGGCTCACCCGATTGCGCTGTAGGCTGCGATTGTGACCGCTTTATGGAAATTTGGAATTTGGTATTTACCCAGTTCAATAAAAACGAAGATGACACATACACACCACTTGCAACCACCAACATCGACACAGGCATGGGGCTGGAACGCCTTGCAATTGTAATGCAAAATGCAGAAACCATTTTCGATATCGACAATATAAAAATCATATGCGATAAAGTGCTTAAACTCGCAAAAATATCCAACCCGACAAAGGAGCAACGCGTGTCTGTAAATATTATCGCCGACCACGTACGTAGCGTTGCCTTTATGGCGGCAGACGGTGTGTTGCCGTCCAACGAGAGTAGGGGATATATACTTCGCCGCTTGCTTCGGCGTGCTGTGCGCCATGGGAAGGCACTTGGGCTTTCTAAGTTTGTAAACGATGTTGCGCAAGTGGCAATTACTTCGTATTCCCACGCGTATCCCAGCTTACAAGAGAAGTCCGGCCATATATTGCAGGTGCTAGCCATGGAAGAAAGTCGCTTCCTTGAGACACTGGACACAGGTATGAACCTTTTGCAAAAGCACATCGATACGCTAATATCCGAAAAGAAAACCACCCTTGCGGGTGTGGATGCGTTCAAACTGTACGACACCTACGGCTTCCCGCCTGATTTAACACGCGAAATTTTGGAAGACGCAGGCCTACACTGGGACGAAGACGGTTTTAAAGCAGAAATGCAAGACCAGAAAAACCGCGCTCGTGCCGCTCGTGCTGTTTCTAACTACATGGGTGCGGAAGAAACGGTCTACCACCAGCTCCCGCCAAACTTATCGACGGAGTTCGTAGGTTCGCTTACGTCTTACGCGCTCGAAGATAACACCTGCCAAGGCGAAATAATAGGCCTTATAGCCGACGGCGAAGTTGTGAAGGAAGCAAAAGAAGGACAAGAGGTTGCAATCGTATTAAATCGCACGACCTTTTATGCCGCTTCAGGCGGGCAAAAAGGCGATACCGGTACTATTTCAGGTGCGGAAATTACAGACTGCCTTACAGTTGCAGGCAATAACATCGTCCATGTAGGGCATGTCAGGCATGGTAGTTTGAAAATGGGCGAAAACGTGACGGTAAACATAGACACAGACCGCCGCCGTAATATTATGTGCAACCATTCTGCTACGCATCTTTTACAAACAGTCCTGCGCAATGTGCTTGGCAACCACGTCGAACAAGCGGGTTCAGAAGTAAGTCCAGATCGCCTGCGTTTTGACTTCACGCATTTTGGCGCGCTAACTGCGGAAGAGCGAGATAAAATAGAATCACAGGTAAACGAATGTATATGGGCAAACATGCCTGTAAACGTGACCGTAACCACTCCAGAAAAAGCCCGCGCGAGCGGTGCAACAGCTCTTTTTGGCGAGAAATATGGCGACTATGTGCGTATGGTTAATATGGGTGATTTCAGCATCGAGCTATGTGGCGGCAGCCATGTAACAGGCACCCAGCAGATAGGTATGTTCAAGCTATTGTCGGAAAGCGGTATCGCATCTGGTGTACGTCGTATAGAAGCGGCTACGGGTGCAGTTGCAATTAGCCTTTATCGTCAGGCATCGTCAACTTTGGTAGAAATTGCGGACATTTGCAGAGTACAACCCACAGAACTGTCTGCTCGGGTTACGGGGCTTCTGCTGGAAAACAAAGAGCTGAAAAAAGAAGCAGCCAAGAGCCAGCAAGCCGCGTCAGGCAAAGAACAGGGACAAATAGCTGAAACTTTACTCAAAAACGCCGAAATATTTAATGGCTTTACCCTTATAACTGCCAAACTGGAAAATTACGATATAGAAGCTCTACGTAACCTTTGCGATAAACTGAAAGCAGAAATGAAATCCGGATGTATGATGCTGTGCGGAGTTAACACAGATGGTGCGGCGCAATTTTTGGCATCTGCGACAGAAGATGCTGTTAGCGCAGGCATCCATGCGGGTATGTTGGTGAAAGAAGCCGCGGCACTATGCGGCGGCGGCGGCGGCGGACGGCCAAATCACGCGCAAGCAGGTGGCAAAGATGCCACAAAGGCGGATGCGGCATTAAAGCAAGCGTTGGATAAAATGAAAGAGATGTTAAAATAACACGAAAATAAAAATCAGTTGGGTTCTGAGAGAACCCAACTGACTAGTTCACTTTTCATATAAATAAGTAGGAGGAAGACATGCAGAAAGGCAATCTATCAATTCACAGTGAAAACATTCTACCCATTATAAAAAAATGGCTCTATTCAGATATGGACATATTTGTACGCGAGCTTGTTTCGAATGGTGTGGATGCAATTACAAAACTAAAAAAACTTACAGACATGGGCGAAGTCGATAACGTTTGCAAAGACGAACAATACGCCGTTAAAGTTTTCATCGACAAAGAAAACAAGCTACTCATATTCGAAGACAACGGAATAGGCATGACCGCCGATGAGGTAACGGAGTACATCACGCAAATTGCATTTTCTGGTGCAAGTGCCTTTATGGAAAAATACAAGGACAAAACAGACACAGCGGGAGAAATTATAGGCCACTTCGGGCTTGGTTTTTATTCGTCGTTCATGGTTAGCGACAAGGTGCAAATAGATACCCTTTCGTATAAAGAGGGCGCAAAAGCCGCCCGCTGGGAATGCGAAGGCGGCATTGAGTACACTTTAGACGAATCCGACAGGACTGCTCGTGGCACAAAAATTATCTTACACGTAAGCGAAAGCGGCGAAGAATTTTTGGACATTTACAAAATGCGCAATATTTTGACAAAATACTGTGGATTTGTACCCGTACCTGTTTTTGTGGAAGAAATAGAATCTCCTGCGGAAGAAGCAACTGAACCAACCGAAAAAGAAGAACCAACTCCAATAAACGACACAGCCCCCTTATGGCTAAAATCCGCTAACGACTGTACCGAAGACGAATACAAAGATTTCTATCGCAAAGTTTTTGCGGATTTTAACGAGCCGCTTTTTTGGATTCACCTTAACATGGACTACCCCTTCCGCTTGAAGGGTATTTTGTATTTCCCAAAACTAAAAAGCGACCTCGAGTACATGGAAGGCCAAGTTAAACTTTTCAATAACCAAGTATTTGTGGCAGACAATATAAAAGAAGTTATCCCCGAATATTTACTGTTGCTAAAAGGCGTAATGGACTGTCCGGACTTGCCGCTTAACGTATCACGCAGTTTTTTGCAAAACGACGCAACCGTGAAGCAAATGTCCGGTTACATTTCTCGTAAGGTGGCAGATAAGCTTAATGGCTTATTCAAGAAAGACCGCGAGGCTTATAACGGCTACTGGGACGATATTGCTCCATTCATAAAATACGGCTGCATAAAAGAGCGCGAGCTGTACGAAAAAATCAAGAAAAGCGTTCTGTACAAGACAATAAGCGGCCGCCATATGACATTGGAAGAATTTACAACAGAAAACGCCGAAAAAACGGGCAAAACAGTTTTTTACGTTACAAACGAGCAGTTGCAGTCGCAATATATCCAAATGTTTAAGGAACAGGGGCTTGAGGCAGTTCTGCTTAATACAAACCTGGACGCGCCATTCATAAATTACCTTGAGACCTACGAACCTGACACGAAATTCAACCGCATAGACGCAGATATAACCGATGCGCTAAAGAGTACAAGCGAAACACCGACAGAACCAGATTGCCTCGAAACTCTTTTCCGCGAAATCTTGCAACAAGACAAGTTGAAAGTAGTTGTCGAACCACTGAAAGCCAAGGATATTTCCTCTGTTATACTGCTGTCTGAGCAATCGCGGCGTATGCAAGAAATGTCAAAGATGTTTGGTGGCGGACAGCTGCCGCCGGGCATGTTCGAAGAGGAGTATACGCTTGTGCTTAACGACAGTCACAGCCTTGTACAAATACTGCTGGACATTCGCAATGATGATACCCGTCGTGATGATGTGGAGATGATTTCCAAACATTTGTATGACCTTGCAATGCTAAGTCATAAGCCGCTGCCAACCGAACAAATGACACAATTCATAAGCCGCAGCAATCTTATATTGGAATTGGCGACAAAATCGTATGAACATTAAATTGGAATTGGCGACAAAATCGTATGAACATTAAATTGGAATTAGCGACAAAATCATATGAACATTAAATTGGAATTGGCGGCGAAATCACATGAAAATTGATTTACACGTACACAGCTTTGAGTGTTCGCGGTGTGCCTCTTCCACCGAAAAAGAACAAATAGAAGCGGCAATAGCCCGTGGCTTGGACGGGATAGCATTTACCGACCACAACCACCAACGTTCTCAGATATATTTGGAGCATCTTAATGAAAAATACGCTCCATTCAAAATATTTACCGGTACAGAGATAAACACGATAGACACAGGCGAGGATGTTCTTATTTTTGGAGTACCCGAACTTGAAGAAATGAACGACTACTACTGGGAATATGCAGAACTTTTTGCTTATGTACGCGAGCGCGGTGGGTTTATTGTTCTGGCGCATCCTTTTCGCTACGATACTCACGTGCGGACAAATGTATCAACTTTTGTTCCGGATGCTTTGGAAATAAGATCAACAAATGTTCACCCGCGTTGTTACCGGCCAATACAAAAATTGGCGAATAAACTGGGTGTACACACCATTGCAACGTCGGACTCGCATCATAGAAGCAACATTGGGCAGCACTATGTAATTTTTCAAAACGAAGTTTATTCGGACGCCGCGCTGGTTCGGGAACTAAAAGCAGGGAGATATGAAATTTTTTAAATTTCTGCTTTCGCAAGGAGAGGGCTTTGCCCGACTGAAAGGAATGAAATCAAGTGTGAAGAAAACCACATCACACTTATATTTGAGGGTCAAATACGAATGCGAGCTTTCGCGCTTGACCCATGGAGGTAAAAATGAAAAAATTTTTCATGTACTTATGCGCTCTGGCGTTTTTCGCTCTGGCGTCTGTAGTTTTGTCAAGTTCGGTTTACGCCGATACTATCCGCGTGGGATTGCTTAGAGCTAACCATAATCAAAACAGCATATCCGTACCTACCACAAGCATAGATGTTGGACGCGGCCATGCAGATGGTTCTTTTAATCATATACAAACACTAAATTCCGCGGCAGGGTTTACGATTACAGCCAGTGGTGAGCAAATTCTGGTGCGTGCCGGGGGTGCTAGCGGCACAGTACAGTTTACATTTATCACAGGTGTTGCGGGTAGCCCACAAATTAGAGGCGCAGGTGGCGGCACGGTGGGTGTGAGCGGCAATACCTATCGCGGAGTTATTGAATTCAGGCCGTCCGGCGGGCGTGTTTCCGCTATAAATGTACTGACTATGGAGCAGTATTTATACGGAGTTTTACCACTGGAAATGTCGCCGTCGTTTAACGTTGAAGCACTTCGCGCACAAGCCGTGGCGGCTCGTACATTTGCTTCGTACACCAGAAGCTACGGGCGGCATACAACATGGCTTGATGTATGCGACAGCCCTGCATGTTGCCAGTCATATCTCGGTGCGGGTAGGGAAGACGCAATAACAACACAGGCAGTGCGTGATACCGCCGGGCTAAAAATGTTCAACCCCGGCAGCAACAGCCCGTTGTTTACACCATATTTTTCTTCCAGCGGTGGGGCTACAATTAATAGCGAAAATGTCTGGTGGGCAACTCTTTCACACTTGAGAGGCGTTTCCGACCATTATGAACAAACCGCAAGAGAGTGGACGCGAACATTTACTTGGGCGCAACTTACATCTGCAGTAGCGGCACAGGCACCAAATGCAAACATTGGTACTGTAACAAGCGTAACCACTACACATTCGCCTTTTGGGCCTGTGCATTCGATGACATTTACAGGCACAAATGGCCAATGGACTGCCCGTGGCGAGAATGTTCGCCTTATGTTCCGCCATGTGGGTGGCTCGCTTAACAGTCAAAATTTCCAGCTTGAAGGCGGTACGGCTACAGGTGACACCGCAGCGACGGCAGCTCCTAATGTAACAATAACAGACGGAACCACCAATCGCCAAGCACAAGTAACAGATTTGTATGCGGTCAATCATCAGAATCAAGTAACACGCGTGACAAACGCGCATATATCAAGCGGTCTTACCGTCGGACAAGCAACAGGCGTCACTTCCGAAAATGTAACAGTTACAGGCGGCACGGGTATTACGATGAACGGACGAGGATGGGGTCATCTTGTTGGCATGAGCCAAAACGGCGCGAACGGCATGGCGCAGGCCGGGCATGATTTCCGCACAATTTTAACGCATTACTACACAGGAGTTGAAATCCGCTAATTTTTGCAACACTAAAAACACAGGAATTGAAGTATGTTAATCTTGCAACGACAAAAACACAGGAGTTGAGATACGCTAATGGCAACCAATCTAAAAAAAGAAGATTTTTTCTATCACTTACCAAAGCATCTAATAGCCCAGCAACCCATAGCCCGCCGCGACGGGTCAAGGCTAATGCACATCTGCCGCACAACGGGGCAATTTGCGCACAAGCAATTTACAGATATAAAAAGCATCCTGCGTCCGGGCGACTGTCTTGTTGTAAACGACTCGCGGGTTATTCCCGCACGTCTAATGAGCGACAATAACGTAGAAATGTTACTGCACGAACGCCTGGAAGATGGCTGCTGGACAGTTATGGTAAAACCCGGTAGAAAAGCTCGTGAGGGCGATGTTTTATCGTTTTCGAGCGGCAGGCTTACCGCTACTGTACAGGAGTTAATAGAAGACGGCTTGCGCGTAGTAAAACTTTCTCATGAAGGCGCGTTTGAGCCGCTGTTAGAAGAAATCGGCGAAATGCCCCTTCCACATTATATAGAGGAAGAGCAAAAAGATACTTCCCGTTACCAGACCGTATATGCGAAAAACGACGGCTCTGTAGCCGCCCCCACCGCAGGCCTGCATTTTACTACGGAGATATTGGATGAAATTAAAAAAATGGGTGTGAATATTGCGACAGTAACCCTGCACGTAGGTATGGGAACGTTCCGTCCGGTTAAGGAAGACGACATAACAAAACATCTCATGCATAGTGAGTATTGCAGCATAGAGCCAGAGGTAGCCGAGTTGTTGAACCAAACCAAGAAAAACGGCGGTAGAGTTATAGCCATAGGTACCACCAGTTGCCGCACCATAGAAAGCCGCGTAAGCGACAGCGGTGAAGTTTTGGCCGGTGCAGGCAAGACGGATATTTTTATATACCCGGGCTATGCTTTCAAGGTAATGGATGGTTTGCTAACTAACTTCCACCTGCCGGAATCTACACTGATTATGCTGGTGTCGGCATTTGCGGGGCATGAGAAAACTATGGATGCCTATAATGAGGCGGTTAAGGAAGAATATCGCTTCTTTAGTTATGGCGATGCGATGATCTTATTATAGGGCGATTACTTTTCAGTTGCCTAGTGACACTAGTCAACTGAATACGCAAACAAGATGTGATGGACAAGAAAATATTTTCAAGTGGCTAGTGTGACTAGCCACTTGAAAAATGCTAAAGCAACACTAGGGCGTATTCGTTAGTGGGAACACGCCCTAATAAGGGAGACAAAAATGAGAGGAAATATCATCCTCTTATTTTTATGTCGAAAGTTGCGATGGAAAATATTTGCAAAAATGTTAAAAAAATATTAAAATTCTCCTCGACATGTTAATATTTACCAAACGGAGGAAGAGAAAATGAAAAAATTGAAGATAATTGTTGTGGCAGTATTTTTACTTGTAGCTATAATTATGATTCCACATGGAACAGGACGTTTCATTGCCGCAGATGCCACCAAACTGGAAATTACTCTGTATGACGGCGTCAGTTACAAAGTGTTAACCGCTACAGCCACAGTAGCCTGCCTATTGTATGAGCTGGAAATGGAAATAACAGACGATATGCGGTTTAGCCACGGGATGGAAACATTGCTGCGCAACGGAATGGTTATAATTGTGGAGCGGCAATTAAATTTTGCTGTAATGGTTGATGATGTGCGTCTGGAACGGGCAGTTTGGCCAAATACGACGGTAAAACAAGTACTTATACTACTGCAGCAAGAACAGGATACAGCCCTTGTGTATGGCGGCAATTATGGCCGAAGAATTGTAAGCGGCGAAACCTTGCAGCTTCAAACATGGCGACAAAGAACTCATACCGAAGTTATCCCGCTGGAATACGCCGTAGTAGAAAATATTACAAATTATGTATGGGATGGGCGCACGCATCTACGACAGACAGGCGAAGAAGGTATGCAGGAAGTTACTGTTGCGGTAGTATATGTTGGCGGTATCGAACAAAACCGCGAAATTATAGACAGTCTTGTGATAACGCCTTCTGTAGATAGAATTTATGACATTGGAGTAGGGCAGCTTGGCGCATTAGCAGATGTTGCTGCACCGGATTTCCATTATGTGCGGCGGGTACGTATGGAGGCTACGGCATATACAGCAGGATTTTGTTGTACAGGCAAACGCCCCGGAGACAGGGGATATCGCATAACCGCTTCCGGTAGGGAAGTCGAGCATGGTATCGTAGCAGTAGACCGTCGTCTGATACCTCTTGGCACAATGCTGTATGTAGAAGGCTATGGCTTCGCACTGGCAGCAGATGTGGGCGGTGCCATTCGCGGGTACAAAATTGATTTATTTATGGAAGAACTTCCAGATGCGCGACAGTTTGGACGGCGGCATATATATGTTTGGATTTTGGACGAAATTTAAGTGTCAGTACGATGATATTTGCGAACACCCCAAATAAGCACCGTAGCAACAACCCGCAGTCCGCCCACCATAAACATGGCGGCGATAACACCAAACATCGTTAGCAAAAAATGCGCGAAGAAAGGTGCTACAAACAAGCTTAGACTCATAGCAGTATTAAAAAACGCCAAATATGTCATTCTGTTTTCGTCCGGGGTGGCCTCCAATACACCGTTAAGCAGTACAGTGTTGATACCCAAAACAGAAAACCCGGATACGATGTGCAACGCCGCCACTATATGCAAATTTGGTGCTACAGGGAACATGAACAAATTGGCGGCAATAAGTGCAGCGGCAAACACAAATGCAGTGTTGTTACCACGCTTGCGCAGGAGTTTTTGCCAAAAAGAGCCGCTAAGCAATGCCGCAATTCCAGCTATGAGCGCGAAAATGGCGAACCACATTTCCGTTGCCTGCAAATCGATTACCAAAAACACGTTAAGCAGCGGCCAGCCCGCTTGCCAAGTAAACGCAAAGCAAATTGTTGGGATGAAAAACGCCATAAACCGCTTATCACGAAAAATCTCACGTATCGCGCCCCGGTTGCCGGGGCTTTTTTCTTGGATGGTGGGTACAGTTTCGGGTACTTTTAGGCGATTGAAGATGAATACTTCTATAACTCCCAGCAAAAATGCTCCGACGAAGAATATCTGATATAAAAACATCCGCTGCTCATCCGTGTTAGGGATGAAAGTAATTGCAAGCCCCGCGGAAATGGTAACAACGGGAATAAGAGCCTGCCCGACTTTGGTACGGATAGCGATGGCCTGCCCACGAATTTGCCCGCTGAAAACCGTGCCAAGGAAGTTTTGCAAAGATGTTTGGCTAAGAGAATCGGGGCAGTTCATAATGGCTACAAGTATAACGAATAGCATAGGCCGCACGGACGGCGGCAATATTGGTACAAATGCGATAAGCAGTAGCATTGCGCGACTTATGAGAATAAACGCGGCGGTCGCCCTTTTTTGGTTGGTGAATCGTCTGAAAATTATCGCCCCGGGCAACAATACAATAGCCGCCACAAGCCCCGGCAGGGCGGACAGTAGGGCAATTTCGAACTCCGAACCACCCAAGCGTTCCAAAAATACAACAGAAAAAGGCCGCCATAGGTTATTCACCAAGTCGAACAACAGCCCGTACATAATAAATATCCAGATGTTAGTGCCGCGCATTCTGCCTATATCTTGACGTAACGACTTAAAGCCGGCTCTAAGTAGAGCCGGCATTTCTTTTGGGTTTATTTTTGGAAAGCGGAAATTTTTCACGGTATTTTACCTCATTAGGTCTTCAGTGTCTTTTGTTTGTTTTTTAGAGTAATGCTTTTCCTGTTCTTATGCTTTTTTAACCCACAATTCTATCTTTTCGCCGTTAACATTCCATTCCTTTGCAAACGCGCCTTCCGGTGGTGTGGCAATTTGCAAATCGTCGGCCAGCAGTTCTGCAGAAATGGTTGCATGATTACGGGCTATTACTGCGGAAAGAACTGCGTTGTCGCTATAACCGGCGGTTATGCGGTCTGTAACATCAAAGCCTGCCTCGCGGCGCATATTTTGCCATTTGCTAACCAACTCGCGCATGTTGCCTTCTTCTATCAGCTCTGGAGTTAGAGTAGTGCTTAGTACTACGGTTATGCCTTTGTCGGCTGCGGTTGCGAAACCTTCTTTTTGTACTGTCTCCATCAGCACATCTTCCATGGAAAGTTCTATGGTTTGCCCGTCAATGATTGTTTTCCATTGTCCGGCTTGTAACGCTTGCATTGTTTGGTCGGGGTTTTCGTTTAATGACGCGGCTATTTTGGGTACAAGCTTGCCGTAACGTGGCCCCAATGTGCGCAGTTGCGGTTTGAAGTTGTAGCCGATATATTCGGCGGCATCTGCGATAAAGGAGATGGATTTTACATTAAGCTCCTCGCGTATTACTTCCAATAGAGAATCATCCGGCGTTTTATCAGCATTTGACAACGCCACCATCATTTCAGACAAAGGCTGACGGGTTTTCACATTGCCTGCATTCCTTGCGGCACGGCCTTGGGTTACTATCTCGATAGTATTGGCCATTTGCGATTCCAATTCCGGGTTAATCAAGTTTTCATCAACCACGGGGAAGTCGCATAAGTGAATGCTTTCCACAGCAGTCGTATCCAACCGCACAACCAGATTTTGATAAATCTGCTCGGTGATAAATGGCACAAACGGCGCAGACAGTTTTGTAACCGTTACCAACGCGTGGTGCAGGGTCTTGTAAGCATTTATCTTATCTTGCGGCATTTCCGAAACCCAAAAACGTTCACGGCTACGTCGCAAATACCAGTTACTTAACTCGTCTACAAATTGGTCAAGCAAACGCGCGGGTTCGGTTATCTCGAAACGCTCCATGGCGGCGTCAACTTTTTTGACTAACGTGTTTAAACGCGATAGCAGCCATTTATCCATAACGGACAGGTCTTTCGCCTCATATTCGTATGGGTTAAACTGGTCAATTTCCGCATACAGCGTGTAAAACGCATAGGTATTCCAAAGTGTACCCATAAAACGGCGCGCCGCTTCCATTACAAAATCGTCGGAGTAACGATTACTCAACCACGGTGCGGAATTTATAAAGAAATACCATCGAACTGCGTCCGCACCATGTTTCTCCAATGCGTCCATAGGGCTTACGGCATTGCCTTTGGATTTGCTCATTTTTACGCCGTCTGCGTCCAACACATGTCCTAGCACGATTACATTCTTATAGGATGGTTTTTCGAACAACATCGTCGAAATGGAAATAAGCGAATAGAACCAGCCGCGGGTTTGGTCAACGGCTTCCGATATAAAGTCCGCGGGGAACTGACTGTCGAACAACTCCTTATTTTCAAATGGATAATGCCATTGTGCAAACGGCATTGCTCCGGAGTCGAACCAGCAGTCGATAACCTCGGGTGTACGGGTCATTTTTGCGGGGCATTTTGGACAATTTAGTCTAACCGCGTCGATATAAGGCTTGTGTAATTCGATATTATCAGGGACGTTTTCGCCCATTTTTTTTAGCTCTGCGATACTGCCTATACAGTGACGATGGCCGCAGTTTTCGTCATCGCATATCCAAATTGGCAACGGCGTACCCCAGTAACGTTCGCGGCTTATGCTCCAGTCCAGCACACCTTCCAGGAAATTGCCAAAACGCCCGGCTTTCATATGATCGGGGTACCAATTTACTTCGCTGTTGCTTGCCATTAAGTTTTCGCGCAGGCTGCTAACGCGGATAAACCATGCGTCCCGAGCATAGTAGAGTAAGGCAGTGTCGCAACGCCAGCAGAATGGATAGCTATGTTCGTATTTTTGCTTCTTGTATAATTTGCCTTGGATGCGCAGTTCCTTGATTATCATTGGGTCCGCGTCTTTTACGAAAACGCCTTTCCACAAGTATACATCATCAATGAAACAGCCCTGCGCATCTACAAGTTGTAACAGTGGCAGGTTGTAAATTTTGGCAACGCGTGCATCGTCTTCACCAAAAGCGGGAGCGGTGTGGACTATACCCGTACCGCTGGTTAGGGTAACGTAATCGTCGCACACTACTGTGCAATAAGTTTCTTCCTGCGGATTTGCGAAGTCAAACAGCGGGTCGTATTTCATCCCTTCAATGTCCTTGCCAAGAAATGTTTCTAAAATTTCATAATCTTCGTCCAAAACATCCGTGGCAAGAGCTTTTGCTAAAATGTATACTCTGTCGCCTTGGGCAGCTTTTACATATTCCTCTTTGGCATTAACACAAAGCCCCACATTGGATGGCAAAGTCCAAGGGGTTGTTGTCCATGCAAGCAAGTATTCATTGTCTTTGCCTGCCACTTTGAATGACACATATGCAGAGTCCTCGGTTATGTCCTTATAGCCCTGCGCAACTTCGTGGCTTGACAGTGGCGTACCACAACGCGGGCAATACGGCACAACACGATAGCTCTTGTATATTAGTCCCTTATCGTGTATCTGCGCTAATGCCCACCATACGGACTCGATAAATTCGTTGTGATAGGTAACATATGGGTCGTCCATGTCTGCCCAAAAGCCCACGCGTTCACTCATTTCGCGCCATAGGTTTTCGTAACGCCAAACGCTTTCCTTACATTTTTGGATAAATGGCTCTACGCCAAATTTTTCTATTTCGGGCTTGCCGGAAATACCCAGTTCTTTTTCCACTTCAAGCTCAACGGGGAGGCCGTGGGTGTCCCAGCCTGCTTTGCGCAGGACTTGGTAGCCCTTCATAGCCTTGTAACGAGGAATAAGGTCTTTTACGGCACGTGTTAGTACGTGGCCAATATGCGGCATACCGTTTGCCGTAGGCGGTCCGTCATAGAAAGTGAAAAGCGGGGCTTTGTCCCGCAACGTAATGCTTTTTTCAAAAATTTTATTCTCGCGCCAGAATTTTAAAACATCCTGCTCGCGTTCGGAGAAATTTAAATTTGTGGGTACTTTTTCATACATGCGATTTCCTCTTTTCGTAAAGGTTTACAAACTAGTATAATCTTTCGGGGGACATAGTCAAGTGAAAATGGTGAAAAAGTAAAAAAATAAGACTTTCGACGAAGCGAAAGCCTTGCAAAAAGCGTAAAGCCGACTACCGGACTCGAACCGGTGACCTATTGATTACAAATCAATTGCTCTACCAACTGAGCTAAGTCGGCATTTGTAAACGTTACAGAATTAAAAGACTGCGGTAACCCCCTGCAATCGAAAACTATAAGTTTTCGATTGCGGGAAAATTAATACTGTTACGCTTGACCACATTGCTTGCAAACTTTGATGGGTTTGTCTCCTTCGGATTTTTCCCAAAGAAGTTTAACGCCTGTACGGCTGCAAGCGGGGCATGTGCCGCGCCAGTTTTTGATGTTACGGGCTAATTTTCCGCGTTTTGGTTTTGGCATAATTGGTAACTCCTAAAGTTATGATAAAACTAACGAGACGCATTATAAGCCCGTGTATGAGGTTTTGTCAAGCTAAAAAGTAATTTTTTCTGTTAAAAATTTTACAAGCTCGTTAATTGGTACACGAATTTGCTCCATAGAGTCGCGCATTCTTATGGTTACGGACTTGTCTGCTTCGCTTTCAAAGTCGTATGTTATGCAGAATGGCGTACCAATTTCGTCTTGACGGCGGTAGCGTTTTCCTATGGAGCCGGCATCGTCATATTCACAGTGGAAATGCTTTGACAATTCTTGGTAGATAGCCTCTGCTGGTTCTGCCAATTTTTTCGACAGAGGGACAACAGCGGCTTTAACAGGTGCCAGCGCGGGGTGGAAACGTAGAACGGTGCGTACGTCGGGTTTTTCCTCGTCGCCGATGTTTTCTTCGTCATAGGCTTCGCATAAAAACGCTAAAGTCATGCGGGTTAGCCCTAGTGACGGCTCTACGCAGTAGGGGATGTAATGCTCGTTTTTGACGGGGTCAAAGTAGCGCAGGTCTTCGCCGCTATGTTCCATGTGCTGCTTTAGGTCATAATCTGTGCGGTCGGCTATACCCCATAGTTCGCCCCAGCCGAATGGGAACATGTATTCGATATCAGTGGTTGCTTTTGAGTAGAACGATAATTCTTCCGGGCCGTGGTCGCGTATACGAAGTGCATCTTCTGGCATGCCAAGCGAATGCAGCCAGTCTATACAGAATTTACGCCAGTATTCGAACCATTCAAGGTCAGTACCCGGTTCGCAGAAAAATTCCAATTCGAGCTGCTCAAATTCACGGGTACGGAAAGTGAACCTGCGCGGTGTAATCTCGTTACGGAAGGAATGCCCCGCCTGCCCAATACCAAACGGAATTTTGCGACGAGTGGTACGTTGCACGTTTTTAAAATTAACAAAAATTCCCTGTGCGGTTTCCGGACGCAGGTATACAGTAGATTGGTTGTCGTCTGCCGGGCCTACATGGGTTTTGAACATCATATTAAATTGGCGGATGTCCGTAAAATCATGCTTGCCGCATTTTGGACAAGGCATTTTGTTTTCGTCAACATATTGCTTCATTTGGTCAAATGTCCAGCCGTCCACGCCTCCGGAGGTGCCTTTTTCCGTCATAAAGTCCTCGATAATGCTGTCCGCCCTAAAACGCTCTTTACAGGCGCGGCAGTCTATCAGCGGGTCGTTAAAACCGGCGACATGGCCTGATGCTACCCATACGGCAGGGTTCATCAAAATGGCGCAGTCCACACCTACGTTGTAAGGGCTTTCCTGTATAAATTTTTTCCACCAAGCGGCTTTTACGTTGTTTTTTAGCTCCGACCCCAGCGGTCCGTAGTCCCAGGTGTTGGCAAGGCCGCCGTATATCTCCGACCCTGCAAACATAAAACCACGGCTTTTTGCTAATGCTACAATTTTGTCCAATGTTTTTTCTGTGCGTTTCATAATAAATCGTCCTTTCGACATTATCTAAAGAATTAAATCCTATAGTAGTACGCAAAAAAGACGGTGTCAAGTTTTAACTAAAAAACGTTAAACTTAACCCCGTCGCGACACAGGCATATGTACTGAGTAACAAGTCCATAATCATTGGAAATACGGGAGATGATTTGGGCTAAATGTTGAAAATTTCAGATGCTTCCCACATCTGGTGTTGGCTAAAGTAACTAGCCTGTGTCGATACTATCCTCCTTGCATCGTTTACTGCATCATATGATATGAGTGAGTTTTGTTGTATGTCCAAAAAAAATTACCAATTTTCTAGCGAGAGCTTGCGTTGCAGTTCTTTTAAACGTGCTTGATGCAGGCGATAATTGGGCATTATGTCTTGTACAATTGCCCAGAATTTTGACGAATGGTTCATTTGAAAAGTATGCGCCAGTTCATGTACCACTACGTAATCGATTACATCGTCGTTTGCCATTATCAACCGCCACGAAAAGTTAAGGCTTTTTTTTGATGAGCAACTGCCCCAGCGGGTTTTAGCACTGTTTATTTTGATGGAAGTAGGAGTGGTGTTCATTTTTTTTGAAAAATGAGTAACCCTATCATCAAGATAGACTTTGGCTAGGATGCGATATATTTGGATACAGATATCTTTTATTTGTGGCGGCTCCAAGTCTTTTGGAACATAAAAGAAACCGCCATTCTCCGGTGAAAAACCTGCGGTTGTGCCATCGTGTGGTTTAAGTGGGTAGGGGATTCCGCGGTAAAGGAGCATGTCGTCGTAGTTTACGGCGAAAGCGTTTTTACTCTCTGCCCGCTTTTGGGAGATGTTCAACTTGTCGCTAATCCAGCGTTCTTTTGACATTATAAAGCGGTCAATGTCGGACTTTAGAAGTTGTAGCGGTGCGCGTACTTCTACCACTCCGTTTTTTATGTATATGCCCATGGTTTTTCGGTTGGAACGGGTTAGGGTATGGGATATCATCAGCAGTTCCACTTGATTTTTGCGGGGTTGGGTTCGTTTTCTACCATTATTTTTGCGAAGGAATCCTTCATTTTCAGACATTCCTCTATTGCGGTTTGTTCCAAAACTTCCCACGGGGCATCAAGCCCTTTTTTGCTATATGCGATTGTTAACGCGCCGTAAAATGCAATAGAAATAGACCCTGTCGGGTTATGAATTGCGCTTGCCGCTGCGTCCATTGTACGTGCCGCGCCTTGAGCTATGTGGTTGCCCTCTGCCTCGCGGGCGGCGGTGCGGCATTCGAGAATTTGCTTTTTTGCGTCGCTTAGTTTTGTTTTACCGTTTAGGTAGTCGTGCATGGTGGCTAGTGTAGTTGCGGGGCGAGTGTCTTCGGGGAATTCCTGTGTCCACAAAGGCAGAATGTGTTCTTCTGCATAGCCAATACACCATTTGGCAATGGTTTCTGTGCTTTGGGTTTCGAGTAGACGCATGAAAGACTGGATGTAGTCTGCGTTTGGGTTGGTTAGCATTTTTCTGTACTTTGGCATTTTGTTTCTCCTTAGATTAATACAATTTCAAATAACGCTCAATCTCCCACGGATGTACCGCACCAGAATAATCTGCCCATTCGAATTTTTTTGCTTTAAGGAAATTTTCTAAAATGTGTGTGCCTAAGGTTTGCTTGATAAGCTCGTCCTCTTCGAGGGCGGTTATGGCAATGGACAAATTTGGTGGCAATTTTTCGATGCCCGCTTTTTTTAAATCGGTTTCCGTCATGCTGTAAATATTTTTGTCAATTGCGGGGGGTGGAGTTATTTTATTACGAATTCCATCCAGCCCGCTTTTCAGCATTACCGCAAGCGCGAGATACGGATTACAAGTGGGATCCGGGTGGCGTAGTTCCAGTCGCGTTCCTATGCCTCGTGCCACTGGAATACGCACCAACGGACTGCGGTTTGCCATAGACCATGCGATGTATACGGGAGCTTCATAGCCGGGAACAAGCCGCTTATAGGAATTTACCAGCGGATTGGTGATGGCGCACATTCCTTTTGCGTGCTTCATTAACCCGCCCATAAACTGAAAAGCCTCTTGGGATAGTCCGCTTTCACTTTTTGGGTCGTGGAATGCGTTTTCGCTGTCTTTGAATAGCGACATATTGCAGTGCATGCCGTTGCCACACTCCGCTCCCAGTGGTTTTGGCATGAACGTGGCATGAAGTCCGAATTGCTTGGCGATTACTTTAACCACATATTTGAAAGTGACAATATTGTCTGCCGCGCTTAACGCACCGGAATATTTAAAATCGATTTCGTGCTGACCTGGCCCGCTTTCGTGGTGAGCGGCTTCTATTTTAAAACCCATATTCATGAGAGTTTTTACCATTTCTATACGGGCAAGTTCGCCGTTGTCGGTAGGGGCCAGGTCGAAATATCCCGCTTGGTCGTGGGTTAAGGTAGTTGGCCTGCCTTGCTCGTCTTTGTGGAATAGAAAAAATTCGCATTCCGGCCCTACGTGGAACTCGTATCCCATGGAAGCGGCTTCTGCTATGGCATTGCGTAAAACGCGGCGGGGGTCACCTTCGAAAGGTGCGCCGTCGGGGCGATAAACGTCGCATATCATACGCGCAATCACGTGGTCTTTGTACCATGGCAGAATGCAAAAAGTGCTTGGGTCGGGTCGCAAGTACATATCGGATTCTTCGATACGAACAAAACCTTCGATGGATGAACCGTCGAACACCATGCCTTGGTCTAATACGCGGTCAAGCTCTGTGGTGGTTATTGCAACGTTTTTCATGTGGCCGAAAATGTCTACGAATTGCAGGCGTATGAATGAGATGTTGTTATCGGTTATCATGCGCTTTATGTCTTCTTTGGTCGTCATGAGTGTTTATCCTTTCGTTATCCGGGAACAACTATTCTCCCTTGCTTCCCTTACGGTGATACGAACGCAGTTTTCTATACACTTTTCCATGCACCGTATTGAAAGGGTAGGGTGTTTTTCCCGCAGGGGTTCCCATTAGAATTTCAATCCCTTCATCTACGTGTGAAATGGGATATATATGAAACGTGTTGTTTTTCACGGCTTCAATAACTTCATCTTTCAGCACCAAATCCCTGATATTACGTGTAGGGATTATTACGCCCTGCTTGCCTGTTAACCCGCGTGCTTTACACAAATCGAAGAATCCTTCGATTTTGTACGTAGCACCTCCAATGGGTTGAATTTCTCCATGTTGATTAATACTTCCCGTAACGGCGATATCTTGCCGAATAGGTACATTCGATAGAGAAGAAAGTATCGCGTACAGCTCTGTCGACGACGCGCTGTCCCCGTCTATGCCGCTGTAATTTTGCTCAAAGCAAATGCGGCATGATAGCGAAACAGGAAAATCCTGCGCGTACTTTTGCCCCAAATACCCCGTTAAAACCTGCACACCTTTGTCGTGAACGGAGCCTGACATATCCGCTTCCTTTTCGATATTCACAATCCCGGCATTGCCCATGTAAGTGGTCGCGGTAATGCGCGACGGCTTTGCAAAGGCATGGTCACCTGTGTCAAGTACCGCAAGGCCGTTTATTTGCCCAACTTTTTCGCCTTCGGTGGAAATCATGATTGCGTCGTCTTCAATCAGCTCCGCCAACTTTTCTTCATACATATTTAGGCGAAATTCCCGCTTTGAAATGGCTTTTTGAACATGCTTTTCCGAAACTTTTTTCGCGTTATCCATTTTTGCCCAGGCTATAGCTTCTTTTAAAATTTCCATTATGCGGCTGAATTTTGTGGTCATACGGTCTTGTCGTTCCGCAAGGCGGGTGGAATGTTCGACTAACCTGCAGATTGCTTTGTTGTCTAATGGCAGGGATGACTTCGATTGCATGAAATCGGTAATTTCGGAAATATTTGTGTCGCTAAGCTTCATCTCGTAGTCGAAATCCGCGCGGATTTTGAATAGTTTTTCGAAGTAATCGTCGTAGGTATATAGGATGTCGTAGTAAAAATTACCGCCGATTAAGATAATTTTTACATCCAGCGGAATGGGTTCCGGTTTGATTCCACTAACGGCAATGCCCATGTTGTATTCGCGCAACGGTTCGGTTACAAGCTGATTGGTTGTAAGAGAGCGGCGCAAAACTTCCCATGCATGTGGGTTGCCCAAAATATCCTGCGCCTGCAAAATAAGATATCCGCCGTTTGCCTTATGCAAAAGCCCCGGCTTTATTTTCATAAAATCTGTAGAAAAATTGCCGTATTCGTTTTCATATTCTACTTCACCTATTAAATTTGTATAGCTGGGGTTATAGTCCACCACCACCGGCGCGCCTGTTAATTTGCTGTTATCGGTAAGCAGGTTTACTTTGTACTTGGAAAGGATATCCTCGCTGGTTTTTTTAACCATGCCCGGCATTACGACTTGGATTGCGTCGTCGTCTTGGTCGTCTACATTTAGAAAGTCTGCCAAATTTTCCAAGATGTCTTCCTTTACAGCCTTTAAATGGGAGAGAAGTTCCGGTTCACCGGCGAATTCATCTAAAATATCGCTCATTTGATGCCCGACAGTCAACAGACCCAACGAGTAGTCGAGTTCTTCAACATCTTTTTTAGTGATTTTTTCGTACTCTTTGATTTCCCGAAGCGCGTCGGAAGCGCGCTGCTGGATGGATTCGGATTTTTTTGAAATTGCATCTCGCTGTTCCTGTGTTAGGGTATCGAATTGCTCTTCGTTTATGACTTCGCCGTCTATGATAGGCAGGAAAAATATGCCCGTATTTGAGTTTTTAACCTCAAAATCGCTCTTGCGGGCTTCCTCCGTCATTGTTTTGATAATGGTTTCTTGTTTAACTTTTAGTAGCCTTACGATGTCGTTCTTTTTTTGTTCATATTCACGGTCGGCAAAGATTTTTGGGATTTCTGTCGAAAGGCGATCCAGTAGTTCGGACATTTCTTTTTTCAGACGTTTTCCCATGCTTGCGGGCAGGAGCAGTAATTTGGGGCATTTTGGGTTGTCAAAATTGTAAACGTAACAGATATCCGGCGGAATGGTTTCTGTCGCAGCTATTTTTTCTGCGTAGCTTTGCGCGAAAGTTGTACGTCCTGTGCCTGTACCGCCGCAGATGTAGATGTTATAGCCCTTTTCCTTCATGTGTAGGCCGAAGTTTAGAGCCTCTTGGGCGCGTTGTTGGCCTATTAGGTTGTTGGCATTGGTTTTGGTAACGCTAGTTGGCTTTGGCTGTGTCGCTTTTGGGGGTTTGCAGAAGTATTTCAGCTCTTTCCAGCTTAATTCTTTGATTTGGTTCATGGTTGCTCCTTATATTCGCACCCGGGGGTGTATTTTCTTGTTTGATTTGGACCGGAGGTGTATTTTAACATTCTAAAAATTCTTCCACATAATTGCGGCATCTTCTGTCGGATTGAAGTAATAGTTTTTTCTATAACCTTCGATTACGAAGCCGTGTTTTTCATAGAGGGATATTGCGGCGTGGTTGCTTACTCGTACTTCTAGGGTAAGCGCGATAATTTCGCGATTTTCGGCCTCTTTTATTAGCGCGGAGAGAATTAACGAGGCTATACCAAGACGGTGGTACGATTTGGCGACAGCGATGTTGTTAATATGTCCTTCGTTGATGATATGACGCGCGGATACATGACCTGCAACGGTGTCGTTCTCGATGGCCACAAGGCAAATGGAATGCTTTGCTGTTATTTCGTTTTCGATAGAGGTTAGTGACCATGGGTCTGCAAAAGAGTCTAGTTCTATGGCGTGAATATCTTTAGCGTGGGCTAAAGTTGCAGGGAGTATTTTAATCATGATTTAATTCATGCCTCCTTCGTAGGCGGAGCAAACAGGTGAAAATCTGAGATGTTTCACACTTAACTCTCTTGTTTCTTTGCAAGGTCTTGTACTGCCTGCGGTGCGCGTACATATAAAATTTCTACCGTATCAGTTGGGATAAATCCTGCTTGTATCTGCTCCATTGCCCAAATACCGGCTGATGATGCCCGTTGGCGGTTGTTGTTGGACGATGCGAAAACGGCATGGGGCAGGGCGGTCTGCAAAAAATCCCTGTTTGCGCATGCGCCGTCGCCTAGGAAATATATATTCAAGTGGGTTCTGACAGAACCAACTTGAATAAGTTCCTCAACCGAAATTGCCATGTATTCAGACTCACGTATTAACTTCCCATCTTCACCAGGCGCGTAAACAGCCGAATAAACTTGCCCGCGTCGCGCGTCCATCATGGGTACAACAAGCCCACTGTTTGCCGAATATAGCATATTGTATGCCAACGCATCCAGTGTAGGAACTGCAATGGTTGGTTTATTTAACCCCTTTGCAAGCCCGAGAGCCGTGGACGCGCCAATACGCAGCCCCGTAAACGAACCCGGCCCGTTGGTATATGCAATATAGTCGATATCCTGTGAATTTATGCCAGTTAGGTGAAAAAGCCGGTCTATCCCCGGCATTAAAATTTCGGAATGTGTCCACGACTTTTCGCCTGTACGGGCGTTTAGATTTATTTCGCCAATTACTATGTAGTTGTCCTGTACACTTTCCATAATGGCTGCATTTGCTTGTTGGCCGGAGGTGTCAATTGATAAAATTTTCACGTAGGTTGTCCTTTCGTTTTATACTTGATTCCATTCCTTTCAGTCATGCAAAGCCCTCCTTGCAGAAGGCAGAAATAATCTGATGAAAAAAGGAAGTTCACCTTTTTTTACATTCACTCAATCGAAATTTTGCGGTAGTCGGCGGTTTCACCAGTCTTTATCTTAACCCAAATGGCACTCTCGGGTACCGCATCACCCGCAAGCTCTGCCCATTCCACCAGTGCCACGCCGGTTCCGTAAAAATAATCCTCGTATCCTATACCTTCCATGTCAGCTTCGCCGCCTTCGAGCCTGTACAAATCGAAATGATACATAGGCAACCGCCCGCCAATATACTCGTTCATTAATGTAAACGTGGGGCTTGTAACGCGTCCTTTGTATCCAAGTCCCTTCGCCATACCCTGCGCAAATACAGTCTTGCCCGCACCAAGGTCGCCACTAAGGCAGAAAATATCGCCTTTTTTTGCTTCCTGACCTAATATAAATCCCAAATTTTCCGTATCCGCAGCGGAAAAACTTTCGCAGTTCATCATCGGCCATTTCCTCTCACATCGGTAAAATCATATTTCAACTGGTGACTCACAGTCACCAGTTGAAAATTTAAAAAATTCATTATGCCACAATAGGAACATATATACCGTCCAAATTTTACGGCTATTGTCTTGCTTCTTATTGTAATGTGCGTCTAGCAAATTAAGAAGTTCTTCTGTGTGGAAATATTTTCCTGATACGTCACTCACGAAATACTCTCGCACCAAATTATAATATTTTTTCTCTCGCAACCAAACCCTAATAGGTACAGGGAATCCTAATTTTTTTCTATGTGCGGTTTCTGGCGGCAAATGTCTTGCCGCGGCTTGTCTGAATGCGTACTTCGTATCTTTTTTATTAACACGATACCGAGTTGGCAGTCGCGTCGCCATTTTAAACACTTCGCGGTCCATCAAAGGGGTGCGAATCTGTAACCCATGCGCCGCACTCATTTTATCTGCTTGCAGTAAAATATCATCTGTCAGCCATAAGTGAATATCCAAAAACTGCATCTTGGTAATATCATCCTCATGTTTGACCATATCATAAAACGGACGCGTAATATCTGTCGGGCTTTGCACCGTAGGGAATTTCAAAACCCGTTCGCGTTCTTCTTCCGAAAAAATAAACGCGTTGCCAAAAAACCGTTCCTCCACAGGCTTCGAACCGCGAATAATAAAACTGCGTCCACGCGTACCTACAGGCAACCGTTTTGCTAACTTGGCCAGCCATTTGCGCAATCCTGGTGGCAGCGTCATATAAAACCGCAAACTAAGCGGCTCTTTATAAATATTGTATCCGCCAAAAAATTCGTCCGCTCCTTCGCCGGAAAGCGCGATTTTTACATGCTGCGCCGCTTCCTTACACACGAAGTAAAACGCCACGGCGGCAGGGTCTGCCAATGGCTCGTCCATGTGATATTGGATTTTAGGCAAACTCTGCCAGTATTCCTCTGTGGATATTATTTTGGAAATATGTTGCATGCCTAACTTGTCGGACAATTCTCGAGCGTATTCGATTTCATTATAATTATCATAATCAAACCCGACTGTAAAGGTCTTTTCTCCGCCGCTTTTGTTAAAAACAGCCGCCACATAGCCCGAGTCTACCCCACCGGATAAAAACGCTCCAATATCATCTGTAGCCACATGCCGTTTTACAGATTCGCAAATGACCGCGTCAATTTCATCAACCGCATCCTCAAGTGTCATATCTTCGGGCGCAAACGAATGAGTATTATACCGCGAAACTGCAACCGCCCCGTTTTCCCAAATCAAAAAACATCCTGCCGGAAGTTTAAAAACATTTTTGAAAAAAGTCTCCTCAAGCACATTGTACTGAAAAGTCAAATACTGCCCCAACGCCTCAGTATTAACAACAGGCACGAAACTCGGATGCGCTAAAAAAGCCTTAATTTCCGACCCGAAAATAAACTCCCCGCCGCTGTGCATATAATAAAGCGGCTTTGCTCCAAAGGCATCCCGTGCACAAAAAAGTCGACCCTTATCATAAATCACAAACGCGAAAACCCCACGCAAATGGCAAAGCATATCGGTACCAAATTTTTCATATAGGCGCACTATAATTTCAAAATCGCTAAGTTCCGTATCTGCATCAAGCAATTCTCGCAATTCCGGAAAATTGTAAATATTTCCATCAAATGCTAAAACCGTTTCCTTGTTCGCAAAATTATCAAAAACATGCCCTCCAAGCGCGATGTTTTCTCCCAAAAAAGCTCCAACCTCTCCTTTAAATCGGTGACCGATACTTTTATTCATAGCGTCCAAAACTACGGCAGCGTCTGCTTGCGTTCCAAAAAAACCGCAAAAACCGCTCATACAAAAACACATCCTTCAAAAAAGCAGTATTCTCCCTATACAGTACCATATTGCAGAAAAATAGACAAACTCTTGCTCACTACGCCTAATTCCAAAATATTTTCGCACGCTTCCGACAGTTTCCGAGGAAGTCTAATATTTTGTCTTGTACTATACCAATCACGTGATATAATAATGGGAGATAGAAAAATAGACATGCGTTTTAATTATTGCCAAGTTGAACAATGTCAAAACAGTGCTTCACATACATGACTTATCAATTCTTTAACCCGGGAGTTTTCCATGCCCACAATAAAACATGCAATGACAAAAGGTATGATATTAAATTTATGCTCGAACCAAGACGTGTTTGAGCGTGGCGAACGCTATTATCGCGACGGAAAACTGCTTTCGTATAACGAAACAGAAGATTCCGAAATCTCCATACGTGCTACCGTCGAAGGCAATTATAAAAATTACGAAGTTGTGCTTAAACCCGATGCAAAGGGAAGTTTAACAACCTATGAATGTTCATGCGAAAGCCACAGCATATGGCATGGAGCTTGTAAACATGTTGTTGCTGTGCTTTTTGCATATTTGGAAGGTCACGCGCGTAATTTTTCCGCAGTAAAAATGCGGCAACATGCCCACGCATTAGCAGACAAACTGGAAGAAATTATCTACAGCGGTATAGACGAAGTTTTGCCTGTGCCGCTAAATACGTCATGCACCGCTCTTGTAAAGCTAACCCCAACTATAATCTGCACAGCCCGCGGTATTCGCCTGACATTTACAGTCGGGCGTGAACGTATGTATGTTGTAAAGAGTATTGCGGGATTTGTCGCCAGTTGCAAAAAAGGTGAAAAAATAACATATGGGCAAGGCTTGTCCTTTGTTCATGCACCAAATATGTTTGACGAGCCTTCGCAAAAATTATTGGACTTCATTATGCGTGAAGATGACATGTACTCCGAGGTGGGCAAGCGTATAAGCCGCCAGTTTCAATTTACTCCATCGACCCTTACAGCAAGCCGCGAGTTGCATCTAACACAGCGTAATATTGACGAATTTTTTGAGATGTTTGCCGGTCAAACATTGGATTGCGAAATTTCCGATACATCTGGCTTCAGTGACGAGATAACTCTACTTGACGCGATGCCCCCTTTTGCCATAAATATACGGCATTTGGCGTCGGGTATTGTAATACAGGTAGAGTCTTTTGCGTACAAATTTATTCATGGACGCACTAATTATTACATTTTAATGAGCGGCGGTTTATATCGTATTACAAGAACAGAAGGACGCGTTTTGAACGCGCTGCTTAAATCGTTGTCAGAAGTCCAGTCTCGTGAAATTCTTATGACAGGCGATGACAGGCAAAAATTTTTGACAATAATTCTACCGCAATTAAAGCAAATGGGTATTATTGCCTCAGTTGAAGGAGAGGCTCCCGAGGGAAGGGGAGAGGTTGCAAATCTTTTGACAAAAGTTTATCTTGATAGCGCGAGAAAAGATATTACGGCACGCGTAGAATTCCACTACGACGGCCTTGTTATTGATGCATTAGCGGAAAATGACGCTGCTTGTGAAGTAAACCGCGACGTTGTGGCGGAATATGCCATGCGCCGAAGGATACTGTCTATGGGCTTTTATGTAGACAAGAAAACAGGAATGTACAGGCTGTCAGATGACGACATGCTGCATTCTTTTTTGCATGGAGAGTTTTCCGGCATAGAAAGCCTACGTAAAAATGCTGATGTTTTTGCAAGTGAAGACTTGCAGAAAAAAACCGCCCGCAGTTTTTCGCCAAAAATAGGTTTACGACTGTCAGGGGACTTGTTAAAAGTATCTCTCGAAGATTCCGGCTATGAAATAAGCGAACTTTTAGACGCGCTGGAGGCTTATCGCGCCCGCAAAAAATTCTATCGCCTAAAAGACGGGCGTTTTCTTACATTGGACGACGAGTCCACATCTGCTGCGGCAGGTTTTCTTGACGCGCTCGATGTTTCCCAAAAGGAAGCAAAAGGCAAAACACTGACCATTCCTGCATATCGCGCATTGTATGTAGACGAGCTGACACGTAAACTTGCAAAAACTCATGTGCTAAAGCGAGATAAGGGTTTGGAAACGCTACTTGAGCATTTTATAAGTTACAGTGGCTTAAATTCCGAGGATTTACAAAATCTAAAATTTGAAGTGCCGGAGTCCCTTGCCCCCATACTTCGCGGGTACCAAAAAGTTGGGTTTAACTGGTTAAAAACCTTGTCACATTACGGTTTCGGTGGTATTTTGGCAGACGATATGGGGCTTGGTAAAACACTGCAAATTATAGCTTTGCTCGAAAGCGAACGTACAAATCAAATTACAACTTTAAAACCTTCCATAGTTGTTTGCCCAACGTCATTGTTGTTTAACTGGGCAAATGAAATAAAACGTTTCGCACCAAAACTTGTGACCCAAGTTGTTTCCGGTCTGCCCGAAAAACGCCGCGAACTGCTAAAGACCCCTGACGCAAACGTATTTATAACAACATATGACATGCTAAAACGCGATGTAGAGCATTATAAAATGGATTTTGCCTATATCATAGCGGACGAGGCGCAAAATATAAAAAACCCGGAAACTCAAGCAGCAAAAAGCCTAAAAGAGTTAAGCGGCAAAGTCCGATTCGCACTTACAGGCACACCGATAGAAAATACATTAATTGAGCTGTGGTCTATTTTCGATTTTATCATGCCGGGATATTTACACACAGCGCATAAATTCAGCCGTTTATACGAGACTCCTATAATAAAATACGGCGATGTAAACACAGCCGCAAAACTGCGACAGCAAATTGCTCCGTTTGTACTGCGTCGTGTAAAGGAAAGTGTTTTGACAGAACTGCCGGAAAAATCCGAAATAACATTGCAAGCAGAAATGCTGCCCGAACAAAAAAAGGTATATCAAGCTACGCTACTTGAAACAATCGGCACTTTTAATGAAATAATAGCCAAAAACGAATTTGCCGATAACAGAATGCGTATATTAGCGCGACTAACTCGCTTGAGACAACTATGCTGCCATCCCGCGTTATTTTTAGAAAACTACGACGGGGGCAGTGGCAAACTCAATCTTATAATTGAAACAATTGTATTGGCACTTGAATCAGGCCATCGAGTGCTGCTGTTTTCTCAGTTTACTAGCATGCTGGAACTTATTAAAGAAGCCTTTGACAATGCAAATTTTGCATTTGCCTGTGGCAAGAGGGCAGGGTACTTTTACTTAGACGGCTCGGTAAAACCAAAAGACCGCATGGAAATGACAGAACGTTTCAACATGGGTGAGCGCGAAGTGTTTTTCATTTCCCTAAAAGCAGGCGGCACAGGGCTGAATCTTACCGGTGCGGATGTAGTAATCCATTCCGACCCATGGTGGAATCCATCTGTAATGGACCAAGCGTCTGACCGCGCCCATCGCTACGGACAAAGAAAATCGGTTCAGATATTTAACATTGTGGCAAAAGATTCTATCGAAGAGAGAATCATGGAATTGCAAGAAAAAAAGCGCGGTTTGATAGACTCAGTTATAACCGAAGGCGGCAGCTTTATTAACCTTTTGTCCGAGGATGAAGTGCGAAAATTGTTCGCAAATTAAATGTTTTTTCGAAAATGTTAATAAAATATTAAAAAAACATTTGAAATTTGTAAGGAAACTGTTATAATACGTGAGACAAGTTCTTTTGAATGTGTCAATTGTAAAGCTATTATTAAAAAAAATGTTAAAGGACGTGTGCCTTTTATGGAGTACATTGTTATAAATGGGCAAAAACCTTTGAAAGGTAATGTGGCTATAAGCGGTGCGAAAAATGCGGCAGTTGCAATAATTCCGGCAACAGTTGCGTCAGGCGGGATTTGTGTAATTGATAATGTACCATACATAGAAGATGTTATTAATCTAACCCGCGCGCTTGAGTCTATAGGGGCAAAATGTGAATTTAAAGATGATAATCACACCTTGGTTGTTGATGCAACCAATGTAAACAGCCATATTATTGGCGATACTTTGGCCAAAAGCACCCGCGCTTCCTATTATTTTTTAGGGGCGTTGTTGGCGCGTTTTGGCAAAGTTAGAATGCCTGTACCAGGCGGTTGCGAAATTGGTCTGCGGCCAATGGGGTATCATTTAAAAGGGTTTGAGGCTCTTGGTGCCACATGCAAGCAGGAGCATGGCACTGTGGAAATTGTAGCAAAGGATGGCTTAAAAGGCGGAAATATTTATTTGGACAGCCCAAGCGTGGGTGCGACAATTAATATTATGCTTGCCGCCGTTTTTGCCGAAGGCGTTACTCAAATAGAAAATTCGGCAAAAGAGCCGCATGTTGTTGATATAGCCAGCTTTTTGAATAAACTTGGTGCAAAAATAAGTGGCGCGGGTACAGATACCATTCGTATTGTGGGTGTGAAAAATCTCTCCGGTGGGGAGTATACCATCATACCCGACCAAATAGAAACGGGTACATATATGATTGCCGCAGCAATAACCGGCGGTGATGTAACAGTTGAAAATATCATTCCCAAGCATATGGATTCGCTAACGAGCAAGTTGCGGGAAATTGGTGTAAAAATTACCGAAGAGCTTGATTCGATTCGTGTAAAAGTTGATTCTCCACTGCGTGGGTGTGAAGTTAAAACGGCTTACTACCCTGGGTTTCCCACGGATTTGCAGCCGCAAATGACGACTCTTTTATGTACGGGAACTACATCCAGCATTGTAACGGAAAATATTTTCGAAAACCGCTTCCGCTATGTTGGTGAACTCAGACGATTGGGCGCGCCTATTCGGGTAGATATGCGTTCCCTTGTTATACAAGGTAATTATTTACTTACGGGGGCGAAGGTTCGCGCGTCGGACTTACGTGCGGGTGCCGCTCTTGTGCTTGCGGGGCTTGCTGCCAAGGGCGAGACAATGATAAGTGGGGTAGAACATTTGGATCGTGGGTATGAGTGCATGGAGGAGAAACTTCGCAGTTTGGGTGCGGATATTAAGCGTGTGGTTGTAAAGGATTAATATGGAATTTTGTACGATAGCAAGCGGCTCTTCCGGCAATGCGTCTTGCGTAGGGCTTGGAGGGCAACATTTTTTGGTTGATGCCGGGGTTAGCGGCAAGCGGATTCAAAACGCACTTCAACAAATGAATGTCAGAAGTATAAGCGGGATTTTTCTCACACACGAGCATCGGGACCATATTACCGGCGCGGGTGTGTTGGCGCGCCGCTTAAAAATTAAATTGTACGCCACTCCTCTAACGTGGCGTTATTTTGCTGTGAGCAGATGTTTGGGCGAACTTGATATGGAGCAAATTAAAGTTATCGAGCCGGGAAAGCCTGTGGATATTGATGGGGTTACTGTTACAGCCTTTGATATACCACATGATGCGGCACAACCCGTAGGGTATACTTTTAGGTGGAAAGATAGTAAAATTGCGGTGGCAACGGACTTGGGACATGCCACCGACACGGTACGGCAGCATTTGAAAGATGCGCAAATTATTCTGCTGGAAAGCAACCACGATCCGGTTATGCTCAAAAACGGACCGTATTATCAAGCATTAAAAGATCGCGTCGCAAGCAATTTGGGGCATTTATCAAACGCCCAAGCGGGGATGTTGCTTACCGAGGTTGCCGGACCCAAGTTGGAGCATGTAGTTTTGGCACATGCAAGCGAGGAAAATAATACGCCTTTTTTGGCGTTTGATACGGTAAAACGAGTGTTGGACGGCAATAATGTGAAGGTGAAAAATCTGATTGTTGCCGAACGACATAACCCTGGAATTGTGCTAAGATATGGCAAAAACTAAGTTTACGGCGGCGCAGCAAGCGGCCATAGATTCGGATGCCACAAATATTTTGGTATCTGCGGCGGCAGGGTCGGGTAAAACTGCCGTGCTTACGCAACGTATTTTGCGTCATATTTCCCGGGGAATTAATATTGACAATTTGCTGGTTGTAACATTTACAGAGGCGGCTTCGGCAGAAATGCGGGAGCGAATAGGTAAGGGGCTTAGCGACGCGGGCATGCTTTCGCAAGTTGCGCGGTTGCCTGCGGCAAATATTTCCACAATACATTCTTTTTGCCGTAAGCTTATACAGGAGCATTTTCAGTTAGTGGAACTTGACCCTGCATTTAGGGTAGGGGACGACGCGGAACTTAGCCTGCTTCGTGCGCATGCAATGGACGAGTTGTTTGAACAGGAATATGAACGGGAAAATAACGAAGCGTTCTTGGATTTGGCAGATGTATATGGTGGAAAAACCATGGACGGACGGTTGGATGAGCTAGTGCGTAAGCTCCATGATTTTATGGAAAGCGACCCGTTTCCGCAAGCGGCGGCAGAACGGTATGCAGGATATTTTGCCGATGACAATCGCTCACTGGATGACACACCGTGGACAAAAATTGTACGGGAAGAATTATCTCTTGGACTCACGGGCGCGATTGAAGGGATTTCTCAGGCGATTGCCATCTGCCGTGTGAACGGCGGCCCTTTCAAATATATAGACAAACTGGCGGAAGAACTTGAAATGCTGGAAGATTTGCAAGAATTAGTAATGGACAGCCGTTTTGAGGAAATGTATGAAAAATTTTGCAAGATAGATTGGGGCTCGCTGCCGCGTATTACTGAGAAGGATGAAGTTGACCAGGATTTAAAAAAGCGTGTACAGGACATCCGCAACAAGTTGAAGAAAAGTATCGACTCGCTGGTGAAGGGTGTTTTTTTTGCGCCGCCCGGCAAAATGCAGGCAGATTTATCTGCTCTACGGCCTAGGATTGTTACGCTAATGGAGCTTACGATGCGGTTTTCCGCTGTTTTTGCTGCGGAAAAGCGAGCGCGTAACTTACTGGACTTTTCAGATTTAGAGCATTTTGCCATAAGAATCTTATACCCGGACGGCAAAGAAAATTCAACACCCATTGAAACTTACAAGTTTCATGAAGTGTTGATTGACGAATATCAGGATTCTAATGCCGTGCAGGATTTGATATTGTCGGCAGTAGCGCAGCGACGCTTTATGGTTGGGGATGTTAAACAGAGTATCTATAGGTTTAGGCGTGCCAATCCTGGGTTGTTTTTGGCAAAATATCGAGAATATAAAGACGGCATAAACGGCACTCGTATAGACCTTTCGGATAATTTCCGCAGCCGCCCCGAAGTGTTGAATGCTGTTAATTTTTTCTTTTCGCAACTGATGTGTCCGAAAGTAGGGGAGGTGGAGTACGACCATTCGGCCGCGTTATATCCCGGACATGAAGAATATCCACCGCAAGCCGAGACGCAAATGTGGGTTGAACTGTTGGACCAAGAAGAAGAGGAGTCCGACGAAAATTCTTTTATCGAAGAAGAGACAGAAGAAACTCCCGACAATGTAGTTGCAGAAACTCGCATGATTGCCAAATGCATAGAAGAAGTGCTGGAAAACCGTAAAATTTGGGACGAAGAAATAGGGGATTTCCGTAAGTGCAAGCCGGGTGATATCGCAGTATTGTCCCGCGGACTGTCTAGCATGGCCGGGGTGGTAATTGAAGAATTGAAAAATCATGGAATAGATGCAATTGCCGATATAGAAGCAGGATTTCTCGACCAGTCAGAAGTTAAAACGGCGTTGGCGTTTTTGCGTGTGACGGACAACCCGAGACAGGATATCGAGTTGATTACGGCGTTGCATTCGCCTGTGTATGGGTTGACGGAGGATGAATTGCTGGAAATCCGACAGTTTCCACCCGATGGAGATGTTGTCGCACCGATTTTTTATGACCATTTCGTGGCGTATTGCAAAAGCGGGGTTTCTGAAGCGCGAAATAGCGAAACCGGTGAAAAAGCACAAAAATTCTTAACCGACCTTAACACATGGCGCGATGCTGCCCTTTATCTTCCCATAAGCCGGCTGATAGGCTTAATCTACGACACCACGCAGTATCCATCTCATGTGTTAATGCTGCAAGGCGGCGCAATTCGTCAAGCCAACCTGCGCTTGTTACTGGAACGTGCCATAGAATTTGAAGAAACCAGCCTAAAGGGGCTGTTCCACTTCATCAGCTACATCGAACGCCTTTACGACTCAGGCGTTAACTCAAGAGGTGCGATTGCGGAACCTGCCCCAGCCACAGACGGACGCGTACGCATTATGACCATTCACAAATCAAAAGGGCTGGAATTTCCGGTGGTAATATGCGCGTTCTTGGGCAAGAAATTTAATACAGACGACATGCGCCAGCCTGTTATTTTACATTCAGAATTGGGAGTAGGGCCATACTATGTCGATACCGAGTTGCGCACCCGTGCCAATACACTGGCACGATTCAGCCTCTCCCGTCTTTGGGCACGGGAAAGCCTTTCTGAAGAAATGCGCTGTCTATACGTGGCATTAACCCGCGCAAAAGAATTGCTAATTCTAACTGCCCGCACCAAAAGTCTGCAAAATTCCATCGAAAAATGGGCAAACCACATTAGTGGGACAGAAATACCTATATACTACCGCAGTGGCGTAAAATCTTATCTCGATTGGATAATGCCCTGCCTGCTGCGACACAACAGCGCGGCAGAATTAACCCGAGACGTAAACAAAAACTCCCCTGTATGGAACCATCCCGCTGCTTTTAAAATCCGCAGACACAGCCCGTATGGCGCGTCTGTAAAAGCAGTTACCATACAAGCAGAGCAAACAAACATGGGAGTGGTGCTAAAGCCTTACGAGGGTGTGTCGTTACTGCCGTCAAAGCTATCCATTTCCGAAATAAAACGCCTGTACGATATAACCCCCGACAGCACATTGGCCGATGACCCCGCTCCGACTTTTGAACTTCCCGCATTTCTAAAGTCTAAAGGCACACCAACGCCAATGCAAATAGGTTCTGCTTTGCATGTTGTGGCAGAGCATATAGACTACAGCATCCACACCACCCATGACGCAATAGAAGAACTAATCCGCGAATTGACAGCCAACAGCCTATTGACAACAGAAGACGCGGAATTAATTGACAAGTCTAAAATTATCGCACTTGCCAATTCGCCACTTGCACAGCGTATTCGCAATTCGCCAAAAATTTACAGGGAAACCCCGTTTATATTGGCATTGCCCGCTGCAGAACTGTATCCCGATAACCCTAGAGCCCAAAGCGAAACTGTGCTGGTACATGGTATAATCGACTGCTTTTTTGAAGAAGATGGCGAAATAGTATTGGTGGACTACAAAAGCGATGTGCACCCTTCGCGCCACGCTACTCAAATGAGAATATATAAAAAGGCCATTGCAAATGCAACGGCCAAAAATGTTAAGGAAGTTTTAGTTTATTCGTTCGCGCTGGGTAGGGCGGTTGAGCTGTAATATTAATTCTAAGATTAAAAACATCTCGTGGCCATTGTTTATGGAAATAGCCGAAAAGTCTAATCTGCCTGAATAAAAGCGATACACCAACTTTTACGAATAGTTGTGGTCTCACCACGTAACTATTCGTAAAAGTTGTCTTTTGCGAATAGTTCAATATTAGCCCACTTCCCCTATTTTGGAAACACTGAATTGGCGAGCCTAATTAAATTCAAGTGGGTTCTGTGAGAACCCACTTGAAAGCATCTACATCCCTTTAAAAACACCCAAAATTCTATCCAAATCCTCGGTAGAATAATATTCGATCTCAATTTTACTAACTTTTTTCCCGGGGCGAATATGCACTTGAGAGCCAAGCACACGCTTCAACTCGCTCTCGGCGCGGCGGTAAGCATATGTCGCATTTTCCTGTATATCAAAAGAGTCATCTTTCGTTGGTTCCTCTTGCTGTTCTTTCGCCGCTTCAAGTGCGGCTATTTTTAATATATTCGATACCATGCTTTCTGCGGCACGTACACTAAGTCCTTCTTCTGCAATTTTTTCCGCAACTTCTTCTTGCAAATCTTTATCTTCCACGGTAAGCAGTACTCTAGCATGGCTGGCGGTAAGCTTGCCTTCAGAAGCAAGTTCTTGGGCGCGTGAAGTAAGTTCCAATAAAAGCAAGGAGCTTGTTACAGAATGTTTGTTTTTTCCAAGTTTTGCGGCAATATCCTCTGCCGAAAAGAAGAAATCGTCCATAAGACGCTTGTAGCAGTTTGCTTCTTCGATAGATGTTAAATCCTGTCGCTGTATGTTTTCAATTAGCGCAACTTGCAGGATTTCCATTTCGGTATATTCTTTTATTATAACAGGCACTTCTGTAAGCTGGGCTATGCGTGCCGCACGATAGCGGCGTTCCCCCGCAATAATTGTATAGTATCCGCCATTGTCTTTTACCAAAAGAGGCTGGACAATGCCGAAAGTTTTCATAGATTCCGCCAGTTCTTCCAAAGAGCTTTCGTCAAAAAATTGGCGCGGTTGTGTTGGGTTTGGCTCAACCTTGCGGATATCTACCATCATTGCGCCACTGGAAGTGGGCTGCACTGCTTCGGGAATTACAGGCTTAGTCCCCTGCTCTGCCAAGTCCCTGGCCTGCCCGGCCGATTCTACACCACCTAAAAGGGCGTTAATACCCTTACCCAGTCCTTTTTTCATGCTATCTCCCCTGTCAATAAACGTTTGATGTTCTCTCCGTTTTTTAGTGGTAGCCTCATATCATCTTCCTTGTTTATTTGTAAACTGCTTTTTGATAACTTCTTGTGCCAACATTTCATACGCTTCAGAGCCTTTCGAGTTGGGTGCGTACAACGAAATGGGAAGTCCATGGCTAGGAGCCTCGCTCAGCCGTACGTTACGTGGAATAATGCTGTCGTATGTGTATGCAGAAAGATGTTCGCGCACCTCTTCTACTACTTGCGCACTTAAATTTGTACGAGAATCGTACATGGTAAACACAACACCCTCTATTGCGAGCCTTGGGTTTAGTTTGCGCTGAACAAGCTCAATTGTATGCATGAGCTGTGTCAGTCCTTCCAGCGCGTAATATTCGCACTGAATCGGCACAAGTATGGAGTCTGCCGCACATAGAGCGTTTAGCGTAAGCAAGTTTAGCGACGGCGGGCAGTCTATTAAAATATAATCATACAAATATTTTGCATGGCTAAAAATATTACGCAACCTGAACTCTCGTTCTTTCATGTCAATCAGTTCAATTTCCGCGCCGCTTAGTTCTATGTTGGCGGGCAGCAACTGCAGCCCTTCTATACCAACATCAAGAGCAACTTGTTCTAAGTACGCCTCTTCCAGCAACAGGGAATAAATGGAAGATGTCAAGGAGTGTTTATCTACCCCAAAGCCGCTTGTTGTGTTCCCTTGAGGGTCCATATCTGCTACAAGTACGCGTTTTCCTGCCTGTGCCAGACATGTGGCTAAGTTTACATTGGTGGTAGTTTTGCCCACACCACCTTTTTGATTTGCTACTGCTATTACCCTTTTCATGGGAGCACTCCTCTATTCTATTAAAATGACAGAATCAATGATATAATACTATTGACTTTTTTGCAATACAGGAAAACCGAGGTGTTGTATGAAATTGATGAAAACTGACAAAAAAGGTCAAATTCTTATCCGGATTGGGCTTGTGTTTACCTTTTTTTTGGTCGGAGGAATAGTACTGCTTGCAATAATAAGCGATGACAGGTACGCACTTATTGTTTCTGTTATTGTTTTGCTTATTTTTGTTATGATACTGCTCTTTTTAATATTCAAAATGGAAAAGCGTAAGGACATAATTAACAAGTCTATAGCACGTGTCAGCCACGAAATTCGTACGCCAATTTCCGCAATTTTGGGTATATCGGAAATAGAATTGCAACGCTCGGATTTACATTCTCGCACAGAAGAATCTTTTGCAAAAATTCATGACTCTGCAAGTATTTTGCTGCGCATAGTAAATGATATTTTAGATTTGTCTAAAATTGAAGCAGGCAAAATGTCTGTGCGTAAAGAAGTTTATGAAATACCGAGTCTTGTAAATGATGTATCGCTGCTACATCTTGTATACCGAGGCAACAAGCAAATCGACTTCAAACTCTTGCTGGATAAGGAGCTTCCGGAGCGTCTTTTAGGTGACGTGCTGCGGATTAAGCAAATTATAAATAACTTGCTGTCGAATGCGTTTAAATACACAGAGGCCGGTATGGTAATATTGGAAATCCAACTGGTGACTCACAGTCACCAGTTGGATTTTGCAAATACAAATGATGCGACTTTGGTAATAAAGGTAAAAGATACGGGGCTAGGAATGACCAAAGAGCAGATGGAGAAGTTAAGCCACGAGTATTCCCGCTTCCATGAACGGCAAAGCACCGGTACAGGACTTGGCATGCCAATTGTATACTCTTTAGTGAAAATTATGAATGCTACTATTGATATTTTAAGCAAGCCGCGCCATGGCACCACTGTAACAGTGCGTATTCCGCAATCGAGAGTCGATGACTATATCTTGGATAGCAACGTGGTTGAAAGCCTGGAGCGGTTTGAGTTTAGGCCATATATCGGTGCTAAAAAGTTTAATTTTTCTGAATCGCTACCGCAAGGGCGTGTTCTTGTTGTGGATGATATAGACACCAACCTATATGTAATTCGTGGTCTGTTAATGTTCTATGATTTAGAAATAGAAACATGCATTAGCGGACGGAAGGCAATAGAAAAGGTAACGGAAGGCAATGTATACGACATCATCTTTATGGACCAAGTGATGCCTGAAATGGACGGTACACAGACTATGCAAATTTTGCGCGATAATGGATATAAGTATCCGATAGTTGTGCTTACTGCAGACGCATTGGTAGGTCATGCCGAGAAGTTTCTCAAGCAAGGGTTTAACGATTTTATATCCAAGCCTATTAACAGTAGCCATTTAAATACCATTTTACTGAAATATATCAAGAATAAAGACGACGACGAAGCCAACAAAATCGACAGTAACCGTTTTTTAACATGCCCCGAAGTTATAAAAAAACTGCGCTCCGATTTCGCCCGAACCCAAAGTAATACAGTTATAAATATAAAGGGCGCGATTGAAGAAAGCGATATAACCACAGCACATAGGCTGACACACAACCTGAAAAGTTTGTCGGCATTAATTGACGAGTATCGATTAGCCGAATTAGCGCGCAGACTTGAAATAAAATTACATGATGAAAAAATATCTGTAAGTGGTGTTACAGACATGCTTGATGAATTGGGATCGGAACTTACCCGCGTGCTACAAACTATTGCGGTTCAACATTAAAACTTCATTGCTAAGCGCTTAGTGCTTAAAATGACGTGTGCCTGTAAATATCATTGCTATGTTGTGTTTGTCTGCGGTTTCTATACTAAGCTTATCATTTATACTACCGCCAGGTTGGATTATTTCTGTTATGCCGGCGGTGGCGCATAGTTCTATTACGTCGGGGAATGGAAACATTGCGTCAGAGGCAAGTACCGCGCCTTTTGCCAAATCCCCTGCCCTGCTTATGGCAGCCTCGGCAGCCCATATGCGGCTGGTTTCGCCTCCGCCAAGTCCTAGCGTCACGCCGTTTTTGGCTATTACTATGGCGTTGGATTTTACGTGTTTTACCACTTTCATCGCGAAAAGGAGGTCGTCTGTTTTTTCGGGCGATTTTTTTGTTACGGTTATGTGGGACTCGGTTTCTATGTTTATGGTGTCGGTTTGTTGTATTAGTACGCCGCCGCCTACAGATTTTAGTTCTAATACGTTATTATTCAACACCGGATTATCTGATTTGCAAGGGGTACCAGCGTTCCCTATGGAAATTTGTAATAGGCGTAGATTTTTCTTTGTTTTTAGAATTTCCAATGCATCAGAGGAGAATGATGGAGCTATTATTACCTCCAGAAATGTATCGTTCATTTTTGCAGCGGTTGGTGCGTCTATCTCGCCATTGACACATATTATCCCGCCGAAAATTGATTGCGGGTCTGCGTCGTGGGCAGCGGTATAGGCTTTTTCTATTGTATCGCCTATCGCTACGCCGCATGGGGTGGCATGTTTTATCGCCACGCATACCGGGACTTCGAATTCCTGTGCAAGTGCCAGCGCGGCATGGGCGTCGGCTATGTTGTTATAGGAAAGCGGCTTACCGTGGAGCAGCTTGGCGGATTCTATACCGGCACATTTTTGCTGTGGCCATGTATAATACGCGGCTTGTTGATGTGGGTTTTCTCCATAGCGCATAGGGGTTTCGTGTTTGTCGAATGTTAAGGTTAATGTATCAGGGAAAGCGTCGGGTGCGACTATTTGGCGCAGATATTCCGCAATATATGCATCGTAAGCGGCTGTATAAGCAAATGCGGCGGCGGCTTGACGGAAGCGATAGGCTTCGTCTATGGTGCTTTCGGTTACGCGATGTGTCAATTCAGCATATTCTGCCGGGGAAGTTACTACCGTTACATATTTGTGATTTTTTGCGGCGGCGCGTATCATGGACGGGCCGCCTATGTCGATTTGTTCTATTACTGCCGCAAGCTCGGTATTTTGCAGGCTTGCTTCTCTGAATGGATATAGGTTTACTACAATGATATCTATAGGATGAATGTTTTGCTCTTGCATGGTATGGCGGTGTTCGTTGTTGTCAAGTACCGCAAGAAGCCCGCCAAATATTGCAGGGTGAAGGGTTTTTAGCCGTCCGTCCATGCATTCCGGAAAATTTGTTACGGA